>Ga0206931_1071_pt1 | contig 33146 bp, 29 predicted proteins | sample Alteio_BWOrgHeat_17_FD_152946 | JGI IMG/M metagenome (GOLD analysis project Ga0206931, IMG submission 152946) | Enriched cells from forest soil in Barre Woods Harvard Forest LTER site, Petersham, Massachusetts, United States -... | ecosystem: Environmental > Terrestrial > Soil > Temperate forest >...
GTAGAGGATGAAACATTAAGCTGCGGCACTGGTGTTACTGCAGCGGCACTTGTAAACGCGCATAACGATAATGGCTTTAACCGTGTTGAGATACAAACCCTGGGCGGCCACTTAGCTGTAGAGTTTGACAAAACGGGCGATGAGGATTTTGAAAATATATGGCTTTGCGGCCCCGCTGAACAGGTTTTTAAGGGTGAAGTGAATATTAAATAATTGTTTTTGTAATTGAGGTATGGAAGCAACAAATAATGCACCGGCAGATTTTAGCACAGAAAGAGAAATAACAGTTGACAGTTTTACCATTCGTGTTTACGGTATTTTGATGGATGATAAAAGGCGGGTTTTGCTGAGCGACGAATTTATACGGGGCGATTATTTTACAAAATTCCCCGGCGGCGGAATGGAATTTGGAGAAGGTACCCGCGACTGCCTGAGGCGCGAGTTTATGGAAGAAACCGGGCTTGACGTTACCATTGGCGACCATATTTATACCACCGATTATTTTCAAATATCAGCGTTTAATAAGAAGAACCAGATTGTCTCAATCTATTACTACGCACATGCCAACGGGCCAATAAATGTTGTAACCAAAACAACACCTTTTGATTTTACCCCTGAGCAGGTAAGCGACCCAAAAGGCCAAAGCGAAGTATTGCGGTGGGTTGAATGGGATGAGCTAACCGAAGAAACGGTAAACCTGCCTATTGATAAGATCGTGGTAAGGATGTTAAAAGGAGCGGTAGAGAAATAATAGCTTTGCAGGACGCTTTTTAATTGGCAAAGCACCGCAACTTATAAATTACCTGTTAATAAACACGGCAATTAAAGCTTAAAGCAACCTTACCACAGTTTTAGGTGTTTATGAATATAGAAAAACACCATAAATGAAAAGGCTCCGCTCCTTTTGGCGAAAGCTAACCTATTGCCTTGTTGGGTTAATAGTGTTGGTTTTTGCAGGCAACATTGTATTAAACAGGTTTATTGAGCAAAAAATAAAAACACAACTTGCTCAATTTTCACCGTACGCAAATATTCATATTGCTTCGGCACATGCTAATTTATTCAGGTTGTCACTTTCCCTAAAAGAATTATACATACAATACTATCCCGATACCACTGATAAACAGCATGCCCATATTATTCAATTTAAGGATGCGGAATTGTCGGGGATAAATTTTATCAAGGTGTTATTCACAAAAAAAATAGGGATAAGCACCGTTACACTTTCGAGTGGTACCGTTACATTAAACAGTATGTTGCTATACAAAAATCTGCCACAGCCAGACCTTTTTGCAACCATGCCTTTCTCAAATATCGATATTGGTCATATCAACGTTACAAAAGGCAGTGTGTTTTTGTCGGCGGGCACAAACACCACACAGCTATTAAAAGGGGATTTGTCGATAGATGATCTAAAAATATCGCATGCAGGCAAAACAACTATTAGTTATGGCAATGTAGCAAGCAGCATACAGGATGTATACTACAGCATACCAGGTGTGCAACAAGTTGTACGGGTAAAAAACCTGGACATGAACAGTGGCAGAAAAACAATGCATTTGGATTCAATAAGTATCATGCCTGGCACGGTGGCTAACAACAACAATAACGTAAACACATTTATCGTAAAAGCAACAATTCCTGCGATTGACATAAAGGGTATTGATATCGCAAAAATGCAGGCTGATAATTGTATAATAGGTAAAGTTGCGCTTGATGAAACGACTATACACGTTGATATTAATAGTGAGCTTCAACACTTATTACAGCCCCTTGTAAAAAATATGCAGCGTTATATCAAAAGCGTAAATGTAGGTACTGTTACACTAAGTAATTCTGCAATTACGGCTACTTTAAATAATGTTGATACCAAAAAAAACTACAATAATTTACTTGATTCTCTAATGCCGGAAAATGTTACCGTTAACAACATTCAATTTTCAAAAGTAAGGTTGGCATTAAAGGGCGATGAAAATAAACAGTGCATAATTGATGACCTGCATATTATTGGCATAAAAAAAACAGCTGGCAATAAGCTGGATGTTGAAAGCGTAGAAGGAAGTGTATCAGGCATAAGCAGCTCCGTGCCTGCAATGCACGGTAATATGCAAATTGGCAGGATCACTTTAAACACGAAGAAGAAACTTATACAGCTTGAAAATATAAAACTTGTACCTCAATTTGACAAATATAAGCTTGGCAACAAACTCGGTAAACAGGCAGATTATGTAGAAAGCTCTGTTTCACTCGTTGAAATAAATAACCTGGATATTAAGGAACTTGTAAACAAAAAATTGCAGGCCGATAAAATTACTGTCTCCAATGTGGTGGCATACATTTTCAGGGACAGGCGTTTACCGCGAGAGGAAAAAGTGCAACTATTACCGGTTGAGTTTTTAAAAACCTTACCAGTGCAGCTAAATGTAAAAAGCTTACAGGTAAAAAATGCATCGGTGGCGTATGAGGAGTTTCCCAAAGATGGTAAGGAAACAGGTGTGTTAAAGGTTGTGAACCTCAACCTGCTGTTATCGCCGCTTGTAAACAATGCATCAGCCACAAGCCATATTAACATGCATGTGGAAGGCTCAATTATGGGCTCGGGAACGGTATCGGCGAATGTGTACATGCCTATGGCGAACGACAGTGAATATCATGTTGAGGGTGAGATAAATAATTTATCATTGACTGCATTAAATTCTTCTGCGGAAAACCTGGGTAAATTTCATATTGAATCAGGCATACTTAATAGCCTGGGCTTCGATTTTTGGCTGAACAATGAGAAGGCCCATGGTAAAGTGATTGGTGAATATCACGACCTGGTATTGGATAAATTAAAAGGTGAAGATAAAAAAGTAGCGTGGGCGCCTACTTTTGCTCTGAAGAATCTCATCATCCCAAAGAACAAGGATAAAACAATGCCGGTTTCAAGGCGCAGCGGTATTGTACGGTACGACCGAGATCCAACCCGTTTTTTTTCATTCTATCTTGTTAAATCGTTATTAAGTGGTATAAGGGATAGTTTTACGTTGGGGTTCTTATTACCTAAATAGGCCTGAGCCGAAGTAATAATCAACAGTACAAGAGTGCGGCGCAACCGGGCTGCCACATATTCAAAAGCCGGGAGCCAATAAAGTCTTTATTATTTTTAAACTACCAGTATTTGGTAAAATTTTATATTATCTTAGCTATAATTGTCATTTTTACGATTAAAAAAGCCATTGCCAAAATGCTTACCAAACTTAACTGCATATACAGGCTTGTACCTGTTTTACTGGTTGTAATATTCTTATCAGCGTGCAATAATAATACGTCAACAACGGCAACGTCTGACAGCCTTACCGACGCGCAAAAACGTTTGCCGGAAAATGCGCTAAAAGGTCTTGATGTTTTTGAAGGCCTTGAGGTACATACCATGGCAACAGAGCCCATGCTTAAAAACCCCACCAATATTGATGTTGATGAACGTGGGCGTGTTTGGGTTACGGAGGCTTACAATTACCGCCCGGCAATAAATGGCAACCCTACCAACCCGGCAGGTGACCGGATAATGATATTGGAAGATACTAATGGCGATGGCATAATGGATACCGCCAAGGTATTTTACCAGGGCCCTGAAATAAATGCACCTCTGGGCGTATGCGTTATGGGTAATAAGGTACTTGTATCGCAAAGCCCGTATGTGTGGGCATTTTATGATGACAACGGCGATGATAAAGCAGACAGGAAAGAAATATTCTTCCAGGGTATTGGTGGCGAGCAGCATGATCATGGCATGCATACGTTTACGTTTGGCCCTGATGGTAAATTATACTTCAACTTTGGTAACGAAGGAAAAACCTTGCAGGATAAAAACGGCAAAACCATACTTGACCAGGATGGCGATGAAATAGGCCCTAAAAAATACACCATGGGTATGGCATTCAGGTGCGATACCGATGGCAGCCATGTAGAATGCCTGGGGCAAAATTTTAGAAACCCGTATGAAGTGGCGGTTGACAGCTATGGCATTTTGTGGCAGAGCGATAATGACGATGATGGCAACCGCGGCGTACGCATTAACTACGTGATGGATTATGGTAATTACGGTTACACCGATGAAATGACACACGCAGGATGGAGCGCCAACAGAACCAATATTGAAGACTCCATCCCCTATCGCCACTGGCATTTGAATGATCCGGGTGTCGTGCCAAACCTATTGCAAACAGGCGCGGGCAGCCCAACGGGCATATTGGTGTATGAAGGCAATTTATTGCCAAAAGAATTCCAGGGGCAGCTTATACATAGCGATGCCGGGCCAAATGTTGTAAGAAGTTATGCTGTTGAAAAAGATGGAGCGGGTTATAAGGCCAGCATTATAAATATTCTTAAGGGCGAGCGCGACCAATGGTTTAGGCCGGCGGATGTTTGCATAGCACCCGATGGTTCATTAATTGTTGCCGACTGGTACGACCCCGGTGTGGGTGGCCACCAGGCCGGTGACCAAACAAGGGGCAGAATTTACAGGGTAGCACCACCCGGCTCAACATACAGTGTTCCAAAACAGGATTATTCAACACCCGAAGGTACAGTTGCAGCATTGCAAAGCCCAAACCTTGCCACCCGCTACCATGCGTTTACAACACTGCAAAAAATGGGGCAAAGCGCTGTGCCGGCGTTGGAAAAATTATGGAATGATAAAACTTTCAACCCACGCATGCGCGCAAGGGCGCTTTGGGTTTTAGTAAAAATGCAGGGTAACAATGCTGTACAATATATTCAGCAAGCCGCGAAAGACGACGATGCAAATATTCGCATAACAGCAATCAGGGCATCAAGAGAATTGAATACGAATGTTATTGATGTTGTGAATACGTTGGCAAATGATAAAGATGAACAGGTGAGGCGGGAATGTTTGTTAGCGCTTCATCATAACAAAACGCCGCAGGCTGCTGGTTTATGGGCAACGCTTGCAAACGAATATGATGGCAAAGACCGCTGGTATTTGGAAGCATTGGGTATAAGCGCAGACAGGCAGTGGGACAGTTATTTTAATACATGGCTTGCCAAAGTAAATAACGGCCCTTTACAAACCGATGCAGGTAAAAGCATTGTGTGGCGTGCCAGAACGGATGAAGCCGTTCCCTATTTGGCACAGTTAGCTTCAGATAACAGCGTACCAATAAAAGACAGGTTGCGCTACTTCCGCGCGTTTGATTTTAATGCTGGCCCGCTAAAAGGCAAGCTGCTGCTGAAGATGATTGAAGATAATAAAGCCGGTGATGTTGCAATAAATAAACTGGTGCTGCATGCCCTGGATAGTAAAACAGTAACCCAATCGCCTGTTGCTCAAAAAGCCTTGCTCGATGTAATTGCATCAGTAAAAAATACACCTGAATATATTGAATTAGTTAGCCGCTACGGGGTAAAAACAGAAAATAGCAACCTGCTGCAGCTTGCTATTGACAGCAGCCATCACAATATTGGCAAAAATGCAGCAGGTTTGTTACTTGCACAAGGGGGCAGTAATTTAATATGGAATGTACTAAACGGAGCTGATACTGCACATTCAAAAGCGCTTCTTTCAGCGTTAGGCGGTGTAGGTTCAAGGGAATCTATAGATATGGTGACAACTGTTGCATTGTCAAATAAATACAATGCCGATGTCCGCAAACGGGCGACCCATAATATTGGCAGAAGCTGGGATGGTGAAGCCAAAGTACTGGAAATTTTAAAAGATAAAAAAGTGCCGGCAGACCTGATACCTGATGTTGTTGAAAGCGTTAGTGGCGCATGGCGCACCAGTGTACGCACCGAGGCACAAAGCTACCTGCCCAACAGTAGTGCAATCGCAGCTAAAAAAGCGCCAACGATGGCCGAGATAAACACACTTACAGGCGATGCTGCAAAAGGGAAAACTGTTTTTATGGGCACTTGCGGTTTGTGCCACATGGTAAACAATGAGGGTAATGATTTTGGGCCTAAGCTTACTGAAATCGGTAGTAAATATCCCAAGGAAGGGCTGTTAAATGCCATTGTAAAACCGTCTGATGGTATAAGTTTTGGCTTTGAGGGCTGGGTATTCAACATGAAAGATAAATCAGTTCTTAACGGTATTATAGCCAGCAAAACAGAAACTGATATTGATCTAAAACTGCCCGGTGGCAACAAGCAGCACATTAAAACAAGCGCTGTAGCAAGCATGAAAGAAATGAAAGCCTCTATGATGCCCGAAGGTTTGTACCAAACACTAAGCACGCAGGATATGGCAAACCTCCTCGCCTATTTGGAGGGGCTAAAGAAAAAATAGTTGATAGTTGGTTGTTGACAGTTGACAGATACGATTGTTATATAGTGGTTTATCGATATAAATAAGAGGTATGCAAAATTCAAACAGGAGAAAATTTATACAAAGTTCGCTCATTGTTGCTGCCGCGCCTTTTGCATCGGCAATGGCAATGCACACAGGCGATACAAAAAGTGATGGTACTCAAGATTTTACCTGCCTGTTCCAGGGCGACTCAATTACTGATGGCAACAGGGGCAGGAATAACGACTGGAACCATGTAATGGGGCATGGCTATGCGTATTTAATTTCAAGCCGGTTATGGTACGACCATCCCAAAAGTAAATTCCATTTTTTTAACCGTGGCGTAAGTGGTAATAAAGTTACTGACCTGCAGGCCCGGTGGCAACAGGATGCGCTGGATATAAAGCCAAACCTGCTAAGCATTCTTATTGGAATAAATGATGTATCAGTTTATCTTGATGGGAACACAGCGTTTTCTGCTGCACAATATGAAACAGGTTATACTGAATTACTACAGCAGGCAAAAGACCAAATTCCCGGGGTCCAGTTTGTACTTTGTGAACCCTTTATTCTCCCCGTTGGAAAAATAAAGGACAGGTGGAGTGAGTTTTCGGCTGAAATAGCGAAGCGGCAGGAAATAGTAAAAAATCTCTCTGTTAAGTTTAATGCTTTATACGTTACCCTGCAGGATGAATTTAATAAAGCTTGCTCAAAGGCTCCTGCGGATTTTTGGATATTCGATGGCGTTCACCCGATGCCGGCCGGGCATGAGTTGATCGCACGGCAATGGATAGATGTTGTAAGTAAAAAAATACGCGTGTACAGGTAGCTTGCAAAACAAGGAAATGTCTATACTTTTTTGGGCGGCAGTTCAAATGCAATGGCATCGTGTTCAAAATGGCCTTTATGGCTGCCATCGCAAAAAGGTTTGTTTTGAGAGCGTCCGCAACGGCAAATAGAAACTACATCCCGTCCATTTAAACCATAAGGGTTGCCGTCTTTATCAACTATCTGAAAATCGCCTTCTATTCTTAGTGAACCGTTGCTGTTTACTTTTATTGTTGTTGCCATTGTAATTTTTATGGCGCGAAAATACAGGAACAAACGTCAATAACGCCAAAAAAGAAATATACGGTTATACAAAAAATACGCGCTGTATTGTCCAGTACAAAGCAATTAACCCAATTAGTGCTGAAAGTGGAAACACCACACGTTTCCTGTAATCCTTTATTTTACCAAGGGGAATAATGATCAATCCAAACATTAAGAGAATAATAGTTACCTGCCCAAGCTCAACGCCAACATTAAAAGAGAAAATGGAAAGTGCAAACTTATTGCGTGGCAGACCTATTTCATTTAACGCACTGGCAAAGCCCATGCCGTGTATAAGGCCAAACATAAATACCAGCGCAACACGCCAGGGCTTTAATTCAGTAAGCAGCATATTTTCAATCGCAATAAAAAGAATTGACAGGGCTATAATGGGCTCAACTACTGCGCTTGGTGCAACAATAATATTCTTCATGCTAAGTGCAAGCGTAATGCTGTGTGCAACCGTAAATGCAGTAGCCTGCCACAAGATGGTTTTTATTTTGCGGCTTAACAGGCAAAGCCCTGACACAAATAAAATATGATCAAAACCCTGGGGTATGATGTGTGAGAAACCAAGCTTTAGGTAATACCAAAAAACGTTACCTGCCGGGGCCTTTTCAAGCGCATAATTTATAGTGTGGGCATAAGAGCTGACTGTGATAAAAAGCAGCGCCATCAATAAAAAAACTAAATGCGGCAGCTTGTTTTTTTTGTGCATCAATAAGCAGTTATAAAATTAGCCTACAAATTATGCATTATTGATGCTGTTTCGTCCATCAACGGTTTATCAATATAGGGGTTTGTTGCAGACGTTTCAGCCAGCAAGTTTTTTGCCTGCACCTTATCACCCGTTTTATAAAATATCAGCGCAGCACGGCTAAGCAATACCGGGTTTTTAGAATGCGTTTTTAAAGCAACTTTTATGTAAGGTAAAGCTTTGTCGTACTCACCGCGGTTATAATAAACCCAGGCTACAGTTTCATTAACATCAATGTTATCCGGGCGGCGGTTGTATTCAAGCATGGCATGCTCAAGCGCTTTATCCTTGTCATTGACCTTCAGGTATGCGTAGGCAAGTTCTCTATCGGCGTAGTGGCCAATATTAGCATTCTTATCCCCTGCCTGTGCACTTTTTTGCAGGTCGTCAATAACTGCCTCCGCGGTTGCATCGGCCTTTTTAGTTTGGCCGGCCAAACGGTAAACATCAACAAGCTCCTCTTTCAGGGAGTTATCAGTAACAATAGAATCAGCCTTTTCAAGATAAGCAATTGCTTTATTATAATCTTTATTGGCTAATGATACACGGCCGAGACCTGCCATTGCGTAAGCATAATCAGGCCGCATACCCAGCGATTGATTATACAATGTATCAGCAGTTTTAAAGTCACCCGTTTTTTCATAGAGGCTTGCAAGCTGGTATCTTGTCCATTCAGTATACTCATCCCCCTGGCCGCCCGCTTCAACAGCCATTTTCATAGCTTTTATGGCCCCGGTATAATCGCCAAATATTTCCCTCAGGTATGATACACGCGAATAAGAAGTAAGATCGGGCCTTACTGAAACCATTTTGTCTGCGTACGTTACCACACTGTCATAATGCCCCATCTCAACATTGCCATCAACAAGCAAGCCGTACACGTAAGCATTATATGGATTTATTTGCTGTGCCTGGTGTGCTATTGCAAGACCGTCCGCAAAATGGTGCTGCGACAAATAAATAAGAGATTTAAATACAAGCGCATTAAAACTATTGGGGTGCACTGCTAATATGTCGTTTACGTATTTCATTGCCGCCATATCATAATACATATAGTTACCCGTAATACGCGCTTCCTGTATAAAAAGTGCTGCCAGCTTAATTTTTGATGCAGTGTCCTCAGGGTCTTTTTGAATAGCTGTCATCAGCTTTTTTGCGCGGTCTTTAACGCCCTGCCACTCAGTACCCTCGGCAAGCGCACCGGTACGGTCAACAAGGCCATACACCTTATCTTCCTGTTGTTTTTGGTTGTATTGATATTTTATTACTATGCCTGCAACAGCAAGAATAAATATCAAAATACTAAGCAGGTAAATATTCTTTTTCTTCATTTGGCTGCGGCTTTTATGCCATTAAATGTACGTAAAAACTAACGGTGAAGATTTTTTAGGCCACAAATAAAACATTGCCCCGCACCAAGGCGGGGCAATGCATATTTTCATTGAAAGAAAAGCTGTGGTATTATTGAACAACAACTTTGCTTGAGGCAATTTTGCTGCCATTGTTTTCAACAATAACAGTATAAAGGCCTTTTGCAAGTGTTGATACATTTATTACGCCGTTACCATTGGTTAAAACAGTTGCACTAACTTTTCTTCCCTGCATATCAAATATTGATACCTGCAGGTTATTACGCCCAACCGTATTTATCTGCAAAATATTGTGTGCAGGGTTTGGACTGATAGCGATGATATTTTCATTAGAGAAAGTGATCATTCTTACAGGTGAGTAGGAGAATTTGCCATCTTTATCCACTTCTTTTACCCTGTAATAATTTATTTTATCGTAAGCAGGCCCATAATCAGTGAATGTATAATTTGAACTGCCTGCTTTAACGGTGCCGATCTTTGTAAAATTGCTGCCGTCAAAGCTGCGTTCAGCATCATAATGGTCGTTATTAACTTCATTGGCAACCACCCAGTTAAGGTTAACCTGTTTGCCTGCTTTGTTTGCTATAAAGTAAACCCAGGTTACCGGTAATGGCCCGGTGTATTGAGCGCCCAAAAATCCTCTCCATGGATCCTGCACATACGGGAAACATGATTTGAATGTTGTATCATTATGTGTAACACCTGCGTCAAAACTTAGCACGTTTACAAGGTCGGTAGTAACAGGGCTGCCTGTACCCGGATAATCATCATACCACAAACCAATAGCTGCCAATGCAACACCTGAAACTGCCTGTAACTCAATAGTTGTAACATCATCCTCAAGCCTTCTGCCATTGGGAAAACCATCCATGTTTGGAATTTTTTGCAGGCTGGCATCACCATTAAACCTCGCATCAGTTAAACCAAGTACAGCAGCATTTACAATACCAAGCGAACTAAAATCGGGGCTATTGCGCGGCGTTGGCGGTACCGCCATATTCAACCTCAGCATATCATTAAGCGTCGGCAAAAAGTTGTTGATAAACGGCTTGCCTGCTGCCAGCGGGTTGCCAGCTTTGCCTGTTGCCAACTGGTATGGCCTAAGGTTAGGCACACCGGTGTAAAATATTGGTAAAAGATCAACTGCCCGGGGGCTTGTGCTGTCAGGTAACAATATGCTGCCATAATTAGCTTCAGACAAAGCCGTACCATCAAGCGCTGGGTTTCCCTTTAATCCATATAAACCTTTATGGCCATTTCTGAAGTCAAATGCCCCCAATGAATTGGATTGAATACGAAGTGAAGCAAGGCCCGGTACAGCACCGCCAAATTTTGAATCATCCATGTACAAACCCAATTCAGGGTTCTCAAAATATGATGCAAACTGCAGGTCATTTGCGGGTGAAGTTGCGTTCCATTTATCTTTCCAGCCAACAGGTATAATTACTTCATTTGTAAGCGGCATGCCAAGGCGGCTAACTTGTATCCATTCGCCCGAAACACCACCGGCTGCACCGGTCCCTGTTGTGTCAAACGTTGTTATTTTTCTGCGGCTTGCACTCGCATATACGCCAATTACAAAATTGGGGTCAAGAATATTTGCAGCCTGTGCTGCTGTTTTGCCGTCTTTCTGCAACGTGCTTATCGGCACTTCAATAGCTATGGTATGGCAGTTAAACCGTGCGAGGCCATCCCTGCCCGACTTCCTGAAACCACCCACATCAAACGCCCCGCCTAAATCAACAAAGAACGGGTCGTCAACAGGTCCGCAAAAAACTTTTTCACCCGTAGTAGCCGTTTTAATTGCAGCAGTTGCCAGGCTGTTATAACTTGATGCACCAAGGCCAACTACTGCATTTTCTATAGAACGCGGGCCTATATTTGGTGCGGGCACTACGCCGTTGGTTACAATGGTTGTAAAGTTTGCACCGCCATCAGTGCTGCGCTGCAGAATGTACGTTGTTTTTAAATTTTGTTTACCAAGCCTTATGTTAAAGAATGTTGTACCATCTTCATTGGTGCTGGTAAACGTAAAGCGGTAAACAATATCATCCCCTGTTGTGGTGGTTTTGTTTTTTACATGTATCTCATAACGTATGTTGCTTCCAAACGTGTACCAGTTGGGGCCGCCCGCCGGGTGCTCAAACGGAATATAGTTGGCTATAAGCACTATATTATTTGTATCGCATGGGCTTCTGAAAGCATACAGGTCTGTGTTATCGGCAAGCGGGTCAAGCGAAATCAACGGAGCTTCCCTGTGCGATGAAGCAAAAACGGTTGTTTGGTTAAATGCTAAACAAACCAAAGCCGCTAAAAAGAGTTTTAAAATTTTTTTCATACAAATCTTTTTTAATTGTTAGAACCTTGGTTGTGTAGTATGGTCATAGCCTCTCCATGGCGTTTGCACGTATGGGAAAGCTGCTTTAAATGTTGTGTCGTTATGCGTAACACCTGCAGAAAAGCTTAATACGCTAACCAATTGCGGCGTTACGGGGCTGCCGGTGCTGTAATCATCATACCAAAGGCCTATTGCAGCCAATGCTACGCCAGATACTGCCTGAAGTTCAATAGTGGTTACATCATCTTCCAGCCTTCTTCCGTTAGGGAAGCCATCCATGTTAGGTATATTTTGCAGGCTTGCGTTGGCATTAAACCTTGCATCCGTTAGACCCAAAACAGCAGCTTTAACTATGCCAAGCGAGCTGAAATCTGCACTGTTGCGCGGTGTAGGCGGCACGGCCATATTAAGCCTCAGCATATCGCCAAGTGTTGGCAGAAAATTATTTATAAAAGGTTTGCCTGCCGCCAGCGGGTTACCTGCTTTGCCAGTTGCCAACTGGTAAGGCCTTAAATTGGGCACGCCAGTATAAAATATAGGCAACAGGTCAACCGCACGCGGGCTGGTGCTATCTGGTAATAATACACTGCCATAATTAGCTTCAGATAAAGCAGTACTATCAAGTGCAGCGTTTCCTTTCAACCCGTACAATCCTTTATGCCCGTTCCTGAAGTCAAATGAGCCAAGTGATTTGGATTGAATACGCAAAGCATTCATTGACGGAACTGCACCACCAAATTTTGAAGCATCCATATACAAACCCAGCTCGGGGTTTTCAAAATAAGAAGCAAATGAAAGGTCGTTATTGCTGTACGGTGTTTTTGTGTTCCATTCGTCTTTATGGCCAACAGGTATAACTACCTCATTTGTAAGCGGCATACCAAGGCGGCTAACCTGCACCCAATTGCCGGTTGCAGTATCGGTACCATCACCGTTAAGCGTAGTTATTTTCTGCCGGCTGGCGCTCGCCCAAACACCAATCACAAAATCAGGGTCTAATATGTTGGCAGCAAGGTCTGCTGTCTTACCATCTTTTTGCAAAAGGTTAATAGGTATTTGCATCGCTATTGTGTGGCAGTTAAAACGTGCAAGCCCGTCTTTTGGTGCGTTTACAGCATTGCCATCAGGCCTGAAGTTGCCTACATCAAATGCGCCTGAAAGGTCAACAAAAAATGGGTCGTCAACCGGCCCGCAAAATATTTTCTCGCCGGTAATTGAGCTTACTATAGCATTCGTCATTATAGTATTATAATCCTGGCCCAACCCTACGGTACCATTCTCAATTGAACGTGGCCCTATATTGGGCGGCGGCACTGTTCCGTTAGCTGCAACAAGCACAAAAGGGCCGCCTGCAATACTTTTTTCGCAGGTGAACGTTGTTTTTAAGTTTTGCTTTCCCAGCCGTATATTAAAAAATGTAGTTGAATCTTCATCCACATGTTTAAATGTAAACCGGTAGGTAATATCATCACCAGCAGTGTTGGCCTTATTCTTTATATGAATTTCATACCGCACATCGGTGCCAAAGCTGTAATAGTTTGGCCCACCTTCAGGCAATTCAAAAGGTATGTAGTTGGCAATTATAGTAATAGTATTCGGCTTATCGGGGCTTCTAAAAGCATATAGGTCTGTATTATCAGCCAGTGGGTCGGTGGAGATCAACGGGGCCTCGCGGTGTGATGACGCCTGGGCCTGGAAACCCAATAATATTCCCAGGGGAATAATAAAAAAGCATTTCCAAAAGTTGAAACGTAAAGTTCTTACTCTCATAAAATGGCAGGTTTTAATGTTTTAAAATTTTGTGGCATACAATGGTGATTTTTTTTCTGAAGAGGATATAAGTTTGGTAAATAAATAGGACAACAACATAGCCACATACGAACAAGGTTTGCTTTTAGATTTAAAATGTTAAAAAATGCTTTAAAAATTAATAATGGGTTGTTGAATAGGCTATTAAAGGCAAGGAGGGGCAAAAAAATCTACGCTTTTTAAAGAAAGGATAGCAAAATTTTGGAATGGAATAGTAAAAAGAAAGAGAAGTATAAAATACTTTTTATAATATAGAAAGTTTTGCAAGGTATTGGTCAAACCCGTCTTCAAATAAAACCTGCATTTCCCAGCCTTCTTCAACCGCTATTTTTGTAAGTGTTTTTTTGTCAATATACAGCCAGCTAAACCAGCCGGACTTGATGTGTTTATAATGGTAAGCATACAAAACCTCGCCGTAGTATTTGCCTTTGGGTATATTACTTTCATATAAATAGGCAATATCTGATGAATCAAACAGCAACTGGCCGCCGGGTAATAAAAGGTTTTTAGCATGCTGTAAAAACAACCGCAGCCCATCTATCGTACCAACCAGCCCAATGCCATTCATTAGTAACAAAACGGTGTTGAATTTCTTTTCGCTGTACAAAAAAATATCTTCTGCAATAACATTTTTCACTCCGCGCAGTTTCATTACTTCTGCCGCTTTTGGCGAAATGTCCATAGCGGTAACATCCGCTCCTTTCAGTTGCAACAAATGCGCATGGCTGCCAGCGCCTGCACCAACATCAAGTATCTTTCCTTTACAAGCGTTAATCGCCGTTAATTCCAGCTTTGGCATATCCGCCTCACTTCTAAAATAAGTTTCAACGGGCATTTCTTCTTTGGGGCCGTAAGTGTTATGTATCCACAGCTTTGCGCGGCCTTGCGCGTTGCAGTGAAAATCAAATATTGCATGCCCTAAAACATCATTCATACCTGGACCTTTATTTTACTATGTGCTGTAAAAAAATTATTCAGCAATATCAAAATTTATTTTGTTTTAGAATTTTTTTTTGTTAGTTTGGTAGAGTTGCAACACCTAAATTAATCAGTAGATCTACTATACCTAAACACTTTTATTTTAATCTTAAATTTTAAATTTATGACAACGCTTGCAAATTACAGCGCGTTAAGAAATTATGCCTACACATCAGGCAATGAAACAGTTTTTGTTGAGGGCTACAGCGCAGTAAGTGATGGAGGTGAAGGCCTTTTTTATTGGGGCGGTGCAAGCACGGGACTTGCCGATAATGATGGCACAATATTAGCCTCTACCAGTTCAACACCAGGTGTTTGGATCAGGCCTGATGCCGACATACTTAATGTTAAATGGTTTGGCGCTGCAGGAGGCGTTGCAGTAACGCAAATTGGCCAGGGAGTTTCAATAACCATCGGCACTACAGCTTTGACTACTTCTTCAAATTTTTTCCTTTCAAGCGATGTAGGAAAAACACTAAGAGTTGTCGGGGCCGGCCCTTTAAGCAGCTATTTAACGGCAACAATTACTGCTTATTCGTCAGCTACTGCGGTAACATTGTCAACTCCAGCAGGCACTACTGCTTTAGGTACCGTCTTAGTTGTTCTTCGTTCAGATGATACGGCCGCCATACAGGCAGCCATAACTTATGCAAATACAACCCGCACAGCTAAGAATGTTTTTATACCTGCGGGAAACTATCTTGTTTCAAACATTATTATACCCTTTGGCATGACGGTATTTGGAGAAAACGGCTCAAACGAGGTAGGAATTTCCGGCTCTTGTTTATGGCAAATGCCTGGCTCTAATACATCACTAATTAAAGTGACTGGTAATCTCGTATCATTTACTAAGAGAAATTTTTGGTGGGGCACCATACGTGATTTAAGTCTGCAGGGTTGCGCATCCAATACAGCAGGCTATGGCATTTCTCTCAGGTCGGATTTCAGCGGCAGAACTGGCGGCACCTCAACCGATGCAAACACGCCCACAGCACTACAGGATACAGCCATTTTAGAAAATCTGAGCATTGCATACTTTAAGGATGGCGGCATCGAAATGCCTGATGGCGGCGATCCCGGTTATTTGCAAAACATAAAATTGCAAAGAAATGGAGGCCCAGGCATAACAATTGCCCAAAATGCAAACCTCCACGATTCAAGTGTTAAGTCTTCCGCACAGTCAATGAGTTTTATCAACATTTCCGGCGACGCAAATATTGGTGGCCTTATACTTATAGATGGCTATACAAGCACAATAAATGCCGATACTTTTGTTTTTGTAAACCTGAAAGGAGAAGATGGCACTGGCAACCCCTATACCCTTACACGACTTCCCAGTGTTGGCCCAATTAGTAGTGACGCTGGCACTAAGACTCTTACAATTGCCACAACATCACTTTTTTCGAGCGTAAACCGTGGCCAATTTATTAAAGTGACTGACACCGGCTCATCAGACTATTTATCTGGAATTATTGAAGAGGTTAATTCTCCAATGAGCGTGAAGTTATCAATAGCTTCAACCAAATCATTCGGCAATGCAGATGTTGTATTGTCGGGTGTTGAGCAACAAAATTTTATTGTCCTAAAAAACGGTTGTACAGCAATGATATCTATTCACGGAGCCTGCAACCAGCCGACGGTTTCTGATTCAAATAATACTTATTCTGCTGTTGGCGATTTGATTTTGCTTGAGGACAGTTCTAACCCAATTTTGTTCTGGAACGGCGCGAACTTAAAATATGTAAGTGGTCAATATTTGTTACCACCTTCGAGCACTATCCCTGGTAAAGCCCCTAATATTTTTAATAACACATCAACCGGGGCTACGGCACCTTACAACCAATCGTTCGGTGCAACTAATTGGCCGGCCATACAATTGGGAAACATAGGTACTTATTCACCTGCGGCGCTCCCTTTTCCTGGCGATACTACAGTTGATCTTGATAAGATTACTACTTCTGTGGCAGCTTTCATACAGAGCGGTGCATCAAATGCCCCCCAAGCTCCTTCAGCTGGTTCAGGCAATGTGCTTTCTTTGGGTTATAAAACTACTGCGGGCGATGTTTTCTCAAACCAATTATATTTAAGGACAGGCGCTGACGAAATGTATTTCAGAAGGAAAAGTACACCGCCGCCCACAGGTAGCGACGCTAACGGTTTCCTTCCATGGAGACGGGTGGTTTTTAATGATGGTATCCTTCTCGGCGACGGAACACAAAACCTTGCGGTTACAAATGCAATGCAAATGGTAAAACTAGCAAGCCCTACCGGTAGTAACTGGGGTATTACATTACCGGCAGCCAGCTATAACAGCGGTTTAAAGATAACTGTATGGAACCAAAGTACATCAAGCACATTGCATTGGATATGGTCACCAGCCATTTATGATGCAACCGGCAGTTCAATAACAACTTTAGCAAATACTACGGTTTACCAGCTTGAAAGTGACGGCACAAATTGGATTAAGGTAAATTAAAAGCTATGCCGCGAGGCCCCCTGTTGCAAGATGCATAAATTAATAACTTTGTTGAATGTGAAGCTTGCCAAAGAAAGCTGAACATTTAACCAAATGCAACAAAAGTTATTAGATATTCAAAAGGTAACTGTACCAGCATTGGGGCTGGGCACATATAAGTTAACAGGCAAAGAAGGCGCACGCGAAATACAGCGTGCGCTTTTGCTTGGTTACAGGCACATTGATACCGCTGAAATGTATGGAAATGAAGGTGATGTTGGCAATGCCATTAAAGCATCCGGTATAAACCGCAATGATATTTTTATTACCACCAAGGTGTGGCCATCCAATTTTTCAAAAAATAAATTTATTCCTTGTGTTGAGGAAAGCCTGCGTAAACTGCAAATTGATACAATAGACCTGCTGCTGCTGCATTGGCCCGCTGATTCCGACACCAATAAACTAGCCGCCGACTTGTTGAATGAGTGCGTGCATAAAAAATATGCAAAGTTGGTTGGCGTGAGCAATTTTTCACTTGCACAGTTAAAACTGGTGCAAAAAATGGCGCCCGTTTGCTGCAACCAGGTGGAGTATTCGCCCTACAACAACAATAAACAACTATTGCAGTACATGCAGCAACAGGGTTTAATGTTAACGGCTTATAGCCCACTGGCACGTGGCGAAGTATTGAAAGAAGCCATTATAAAAAAACTTGCAGAAAAGCATCAGCGGTCAGGTGCGCAAATTGTATTGCGCTGGCTATTGGAGCAAAACAACGTTGCGGCCATACCAAAAGCAGGCAGCGAAAAACATAGCCTGCAAAACCTGCAGGTATTTGATTTTGAGCTAAGTGAAAATGATATGCAGCAGGTATTTGCACTGGCACGGTAATGATGAGATAATGCTTTAAAAATAGTATACCAATATTACAGTATTCTCCTAATTTTACCCGGTCTAACGGGTTTGTTTTTTAAGTGTAATACAAAACAATTTAATAGGTGATCCAGGAGCGGTGGGTCAAAACCATTGTCATGAAACAACAACCAATACGCACAACGGTAGTAGGCAGTTACCCTTTTCCCGGGTGGCTGGAGTTTGCTTCGCAAAACCTGAATGAGTTTGGCGCTGCTGATATAAAAGAGATGATTGAAGATGCAGTAATAGCTGCCATTCACGACCAGGTTACGGCGGGTCTTGATGTTATTACTGATGGCGAACAAACAAGGCTTGATTTTAATCTTTCATTTTATGGGTTTATTAATGGCATAGAAGCTAACGAGACCGAAACAAGAAAGTTTGGGCCGCCTGCGCATGACCAGCGCGGGAAAAATAATATCGTGTCTCAATTGAAGGCACCGCGCGGCCTTGGTGCTGTTGAAGAATATTTACGGTTAAAAAAATTAGCACCTGCAGGCCCAACACTTAAAGCAAGTGTACCCGGCCCGTATACGTTAAGCGGCAGGCTTATGCCAAACGAAATGTATAAAGACCGCTACGCAATTACTGAAGCCTTAATGCCTTTTGTAAGAAAAGAACTGGAAGACCTTGTTGCGGCCGGTTGCACTGAGATTACGGTTGATGAACCCTCAATGAGTTGCTACGCTTACAAAGAAGATACAAAACGCTTTGCTGATATTTTTAACCGCACTGTTGCGCCGGTGGTTGGTAAATGCCATCTTTCAACGCACTTATGTTTTGGTAATTTTAAAGGCAGGCCCGTTGGTTACAGAAGCATTAAACCAATGCTTCCCGATTTTCTTGATCTAACTGTTGATGAAGTACATATTGAAATGGCAAACCGTGAATTTGCAGAGATAGAATTGTTAGCCGTTTTTGCAGAAAAGATGGATGTGGCTGTTGGAATAATTGACGTAAAAAATTATTACATAGAAACCCCCGCCGACGTTGCTGAGCGAATACACAGGTGCCTTAAATATGTACCTGCCGAAAAGCTTTCTGTTGCCCCAGACTGTGGCCTTAGCCAAACTGCGCGATGGGCTGCGAGGCAAAAGCTTGTAAATATGGTAAAGGGCGCGAAGATGGTGAGAGGAGAAGAAAGTAAATAGTAAGAAAGTTGATTGGTTGATTTGTAAAAATGCCTAACTGCAGTCGAAAAAAGTATTCATTAAATATTATTACAGATGAATTTAAAGCCCGCGCTTATTAAGGATGAGGCCCTGCTTGCAGAAATAGAAACGTTTACCAATGATGATAATAATTTTCACCTTTGGTGGTTTGGGCAAAGCGGCTATTTATTATTATGGAAAGGGCAAAAAGTTTTGATTGACCCATATCTTTCAGATTCTCTCACAAAAAAATATGCAGGTACTAAAAAAGAACATATTCGCATAAGTGAGCGTGTTATTGACCCCGCCGCTCTTAAAAATATCTTCGTAGTAACATCAAGCCACAACCATACCGATCATTTGGATGGCGAGACACTTATACCTGTATTACAAAACAACCCCGGCATAACTTTCGTTATCCCGGAAGCAAACCGGCAGTTTGTTGCCGAAAGGGTAAAAATGCCGGCCGATCGCTTTACTGGCTTGACTGACGGACAACAGGTAACTATCGGTGCATTTACTTTTCATGGTTTACCGGCAAAGCATAACGAGATTGAAAGAGACGAAAATGGCTATCCCAAATTTATGGGATATGTTATAAAGTTTGGTGAGTGGAGTGTATATCACAGCGGTGATACCTTGTGGTTTGATGACATGGTGGCTTTGCTGAAACCTTTTAATATTGATGTGGCTTTACTGCCCATTAATGGAAACGACCCTGCACGCGGCATCGCGGGCAATCTTGACGGAAAAGAAGCCGTCGATCTGGCTAAGGTGATTGGCGCTGGCATGGTTATACCATGCCACTACGATATGTTTACCTTTAACACAGCTGACCCCGCCTTGTTTGCACAGGAAGCTGGCAACGCGCAGCAACCTTTTGTGGTACTTGGGCAGGGTGGCCATTTTAGCAGTGAACAATTAAAATAACGTTATGCTTACAGGCAAAAACATAGTTGTTGCAGGCGCCACTACGGGTTTGGGCCTTTCCGCAGCACTTGCTTTTATAAAGCAGGGTGCCAGGGTAGTTGTTATTGGCCGTAATGAAGAAAGTGCAGCAGAAGCATCGGTGTTGTTAAATGATAATGGTAAAGCGGTAACAGGCGATGCTGCAAATGAAAAGACGGTACCACATGCAATAGAAGTATGTATAGAAGCCTTTGGCAGTTTTACTGGCTTATATCATGTGGCAGGCGGAAGCGGCAGAAGATTTGGTGATGGCCCCTTGCACGAATTAACGCTTGATGGCTGGGATAAAACGCTGCAACTTAACCTTACATCGCTGATGCTTTCAAATAAAGCTGCGGTAAAGCAATTCATGCGTCAGCATACAGGCGGCACTATTTTAAACATGTCGTCTGTACTGGGCTACTCCCCTTCTCCTGAATATTTTGTTACGCATGCCTATTCTGCTGCAAAAGCGGCTATTATAGGTTTTACAAAATCAATTGCATCATATTATGCAAAACATAACATTCGTATCAACACTGTTGCACCTGCGCTTGTAGAAACCCCTATGGCCAAAAGAGCGGCAGGTGACGAAAAAATACTTGCTTTTATTAAAACAAAGCAACCTCTGGATGGTGGCCGTTTAGGGCATGCGGGTGATCTTGATGGGATAGCATGCTATTTTATGAGTGATGATTCAAAATTTACCACAGGCCAGTTAATAGCGGTTGATGGAGGTTGGGGAATAAGCGATGGACAGCACTAAACAAAAAATATGTCAGTAACAGCAGTAGGTGTTGATTTAGGTGGAACAAGAATAAAAGTACTTGCTGCAGATGCGGATGGAAAAATATTGCACCAGGCATATGTTCCAACAAACGATGAGGGCACAGCATGGAAAGAAAATGTGCTAAAGGCAGTTGAAGATGTAAAGAAGATTATCGGGCACCAAAAAGTTGTAATAGGTTTATCTGCACCCGGTGTTTGCAATGATGATAACACCGCTATTGGGTTTATGCCCGGGCGCTTAAATGGCCTGGAAAATTTGATGTGGCGTGATTGCTTTAATTGTGATGCATGGGTGGTGAATGATGCAGTGGCTGCGTTGCTTGCAGAGGTAAAGTCAGGTGCTGCAATTGGCAAAAAAAATGTCGTATTGTTAACCCTTGGCACAGGCGTAGGGGGCGCTATTTTAATTAACGGCCAGCCTTACTCGGGAGCATTTCAAAAAGCGGGGCATTTGGGCCATTTAACACTAAATAGCAACGGCGAGGCAGATATAACAGGCATTCCTGGCAGCTTAGAAGATGCAATAGGCAATTGCACAATCAGCAAAAGAAGCTTAGGCAAATACCTGCAAACACATGATCTGTTAGTAGATTATAGAAAGGGTGATTATTTCGCGCAGTGGGTTTGGTTATCTTCTGTGCGGAATTTGGCGGTAGGCATCGCTTCTCTAACAAATATTCTATCCCCTGAATTAATATTGTTGGGTGGTGGCATTACGGAAGCCGGAGACGACTTATTTAAGCCACTTGAAGATTTTGTAGCTATGTATGAGTGGCGTTTGCAAAATAATAAAACCGAAATAAAAAAAGCATTGTTTGGCGATTTTGCAGGTGCTATGGGTGCGGCTTTTTTTGCATTAGACAAATATAAAAACGACAAAAGCGAATGAATGTAACTGAAATATATATTGAAAAATGCCGTACCATTGCGGCTATTGTAGAAGCACAGCAGGAAACTATTAAAAAAGTAGCTGCAATATTTGCGCAAACAATTTTGGCTGGCCGCATGGTACATTTATTTGGCTCAGGCCATAGCAGGATAATGGTTGAGGAAATGTGGCCACGGTATGGCAGCTTTCCCGGTTTTAACCCCATTGTTGAATTATCGCTTACCTACCACAATAATGTCGTTGGCGCCAATGGGCAAAGGCAGGCTATGTTTTTAGAGAATGTACCTGGGCTGGCAGACAGGATACTACGCAATTTTGACCTGAGTGATCAAGATGCTGCCTTAATTATTTCATCCAGCGGAACTAATATTGTTCCCATTGAGATGGCAGAGATCTTTCAACTAAAAAACATTCCGGTAGCAAGTATTATTACAAAACTTCATTCCGCCGGTTCCACAAGCAAGCGCGCAGACGGGAAAAAATTGGGGGATTTTTCCGATTATGTTTTAGATACAGGCGCCCCATTGGGAGATGCAATGATAAAAATTGAGGGGCTTGATACATCGGTATCGCCGGGCTCAACTATCGGGGGTATAATGCTAATTAACTGCATTAAAGCCGAGGTAGCTAAACTACTGACAGAAGCAGGCAGGCCACCAAAAGTTTTAAGCAGCGGTGCAATAATCGGCAATGAAAGAGCAATTGAGCTATTTGAAAGCGCTTATGACGAACATGCTCACCGGTTGTCGAAACTGTATAAAAAAGTTGGTTACTCAAGTTACGTTTCAGAGGGATGATACTGCATCCCGTAAACTATTTCTTATGTCATCTATTTGGTTTCATTCATACACCATCGCAGATATACAGCAGTTCAGGAATCACAATATGATACATCATATTGACATTCAATTTACTGAGTTGGGTAACGATTATTTAAAAGGCACCATGCCCGTTGATGAAAGAACAACCCAAACTATGGGTATACTTCATGGCGGGGCATCTGTGGTGCTGGCAGAAACACTCGGTAGCATTGGCGCTAACCTCGTGGTTGACCCTGCACAATATGCCTGTGTTGGGCTTGATATCAATGCAAATCATATACGCTCCGTTAAAAGCGGCCGCGTTACGGGTACCGCAAAACCTATTCATATTGGCGGTTCAACTCAAGTGTGGGGCATAGAAATAAGGGACAAAGCAAACCGTCTAATCTGCACAAGCAGGCTTACAATGGCTGTTTTGAAAACAAATAAAGAAGGCCATAACAACAACCCCTTCCTGGGACTGGTGCATTAATTTTATTGTACGTTTTTGCAATATTAGATATTACAACTAACTTACATAAATAACGGCTGTTACTGCCGCACTTCCAGTAACGATCGTAAATGCTGCAAAATAGTCCAATAAGACCTATAGACAACACACGCCTTCTTTTTGATGAGAACCCGTGCCCGATGTTTATTTTTAACCCTGGTAATCTTGCTTTTATTGACGTTAATAATGCTGCGCTTGAACAATATGGCTACACGAAAGACGAGTTTTTACTACTGTCGTTAAAAGATTTAAAGCCACCAGAGGATATGGTTGCTTTTTATGAAATAAATAAAGGCCCGAGGCGGACTTATTATGATGCCGGTGTTTGGAAACACATGAGAAAAGATGGCAGTTCAGTTCACGTACACGTTTTCTCAAGTAACATTCAATTTAATGATAGTCGCGCAAGGTTAGCAGCTGCTATAAGCGTTGATGAAGAAATTAAAATAAAAACTGAGCTTGAAGAAAAAAATGCAGAAATACAGAACATTCTTGAAAGTATAACAGACGGTTTTTTTGCCCTCAACCGTAACTGGCGGTTTACTTATATTAATAAAGAATTTGAGAGGGTGGCGCAGCGCAAAAGGGAAGATGTGATTGGCAAAACATTTTGGGAGATCTTTCCCGAAACGGGTTATATGAAAGTATTTGCTGAATATCAAAAAGCTATGCAGGCAAATACCGCGGTACATTTTGAAGACTTCTATTCGCCGCTTAGCTTATGGATCTCAGTAAACGCCTACCCGTCAAAAGAAGGAATTGCCGTGTTTTTTTTAGATATCACAGAACAGAAAAAAATACAGGAACAACTGTTTAACGACCGCCAAAATTTAAGCGCAATAATTAATAACACAAGGGACAATATATGGTCAATCGACCGGGATTTTAATATTGTTACCGCAAATAAAGCGTTTTGGGAAAGGCTGGAGAAAATAACAGGTAAACGTGTTAAAGCAATTGTACCTGAAGATTACAGTACTGATACTATGGCCTCCTGGCAGGAATACTATGAAAGGGCGTTTAATGGGGAGGCATTTAAAATTACCTGGATAGAAAATAACGGTGATACTACCACTTATGACGAGGTTAGTTTTAACCCGGTATATGACAGGAACAATTATGTCGTTGGAATAAGTTGTTTCTCCCGGGACGTTACAGAACAACAGCGCTACCAGGATAAAATTGAAAAACAAAACAAACAATTACGTCAAATTGCCTGGCTGCAATCGCATAAACTGCGCAATCATGTGGCTAACATTCTTGGCCTGGTAAACCTCTTTAATTTTGCTGACGGCGCCGACCCTTTCAATACAACTATTATTAACATGGTTACCGAGGCATCAACCAACCTTGATGAAGCAATTAAAGAAATAGCGGGGCACACCGGCGCACCTGAATAAACGGCAACCCATAAAAAAGATAATCCCGCATGCCTGCGGGATTAATATATTACACTGTATTAATATTGTTGCTAAGCAACTACCTGCTGCAATATTCCTTTATCTTTTTATTCAACTCTTTGCTAACAGGTGTAACAGGCAGGCGTAAGATATTTTTTATTAACCCTTTGTCCGCCATAAACGCTTTTACACCAGCCGGGTTGTTTTCAGCAAACATTAATTCATAAGCTTCAATTAGTTTGTCGTTGATGGCTTTTGCCTCTTTAAATTCACCGTGCAGGCAATTACGCACCATTTCAGTAAACTGTTTTGGCAGCGCATTGGACGCAACACTTATAACGCCATCCATTCCGCAGGCTATTTGCGGCAGTGTTAATGCATCATCACCGCTTACAACCAAAAAGTCTTCGGGCCTGTTGCGTAATATTTTCATGCACTGCGCCATATCGTCAGTTGCCTCTTTTATACCTGCAATATTTTCAACTTCATTGGCAAGTTTTAATGTTGTTTGCGCGGTGAGGTTACGGCCTGTTCTTCCGGGTACATTATACAGCAGCAAAGGTTTGGGTGATGCTTTAGCCAGCGCCTTATAATGCTGGTACAAACCTTCCTGCGATGGCTTGCTGTAGTATGGCGATGCACTTAGCACAGCTGTGGCCTCTTCTAATGGAAAGGTTTCAAGGTCATGTACCTGCTCTTTGGTATTATTGCCGCCAATACCCACAACAACTGGTACGCGTTTATTTACTTTAAGAAAGGTATATTTCGCAATACTGGTCTTCTCCTGCTTATCCAATGTTGGGGTTTCACCGGTTGTACCCAGCGTTACTATATATTCTACTCCTCCTTCAATAACATAATCAATTATCTTTCCGAGGACATCGTAATCCACGTCAAAATTTTGCCTGAATGGTGTTACAAGTGCTACACCCGTACCCCTTAATGTTTTCCTGAGAGACATTTATTGCTATTTAAAATTTTGATGTTTGTTTAATAGCTTGGCGGTAGTCCTGCCTTACCACTGAACTGTTCAATCAACCATCTACCGGTTCTTCATCCCAAAAGCCCATTTTTCCAAACTTCACAATTCTTTCATCAATGCGCTTGTCAGCTGGAATATTTTTAATCTCGCTCAACGCCTGCAATATCGATTTTTTCAGCATGCAGGCAGCTTCGTTGTAATCCCAATGGGCGCCGCCTAAAGGCTCAGCTACTATTTCGTCAACAAGGCCAAAGCCTTTCATATCAGTTGCGGTTAACCTAAGCTGTTCAGCAGCCACCTCTTTTTTGGCCCAGCTGCGCCAAAGTATAGTACTGCAGTTTTCAGGCGATATTACGCTGTACCACGAGTTCTCCATCATTAGCACTCTGTCGCCCACGCCAATACCCAAAGCGCCACCGCTGGCACCCTCACCAATAATAACGCAAATAACAGGTACTTTAAGCCTTATCATCTCGTAAATATTGCGGGCAATGGCTTCCCCTTGTCCGCGCTCTTCGGCTTCAAGTCCTGGAAAAGCCCCCGGAGTATCAATCAAAGTAACAATGGGTTTATTAAATTTCTCAGCAAGCTTCATTAAACGCAAGGCTTTTCGGTAACCTTCAGGGTTAGCCATACCAAAGTTACGTTGCTGTCTCATTTTGGTATTTATACCCTTTTGCTGGCCAACAAACATAACAGTTTGGCCATCCAGCTGTGCGAAACCCCCAACCATCGCCTTATCATCTTTCACGTTTCTGTCGCCATACAGTTCAACAAAGTTTGTGGCCATTTTTTCTATGTACTTAAAAGTATAGGGCCTGTCTGGGTGACGGCTAAGTTGCACCCTCTGCCACGGGGTTAGCTGTGCAGTTATTTCTTTGCGTTTGTCAAGTATGCTGTTTTCAAGTTGTTCAATGGTTGATGTATAGTCTATTTTAGTATTTTTTTCGGCCAGCTTCTTCGTTTGGTCAATTTGCTCATATAGCTCTTTTATTGGCTGTTCAAAATCTAAAAATTGCCTGTTCGGGTATTGTGGCATACGCTGACTTAGGTTATAATTGGGCGGTAAAATTAAGGGTTGGCGCCGTTATAACGAAGTGTTATTTAAAAATGGGCTTTTATAGGCCGGTACATGTGAAAAAAGGCCTGTTTTAAGCGAAAAAGCTTTCAACTGAGGTATCATGACGGCAAAATCACAAAAAGCCCAAAACAATAAACCAGTTACATCCGGCAAAATGGGGGTAGCCATTCAACAGTTATAGCGTGTTATTGCTTTATTAACCACGGTAACTTTTCATACCTTTAAGCAACTTCAATAACCTTTCAAAAAACATTATGAAAAAAGCCACAGCCCTTTTGCCAATTATTTTTGTGCTGGTGTTTGGAGCAACTATACAAAAAGCCAGCGCTCAAGCAGATACTACCAAACAAAATGGGTGGTATATTGAAGGGGGCGGCCAGAATATTATTGGTGCTACTTTTAACTATGAAAGATATTTTAGCAAAAAACCTGGTGGTTTAAGTTTTCATATTGGTTTTGGGGGCGGTGTTTTGCCCGATTTTTTTAACGGCGGGGATATTGTATTGTTTGGCACTGCACCGGTGGGCCTTTCGTACAACATACCCGTATCGCAAAACAAAGAGCATTTTATTGAGGCAGGCACGGGTTATTCGTATTTATTTTTAACTGGCAATGGCATAAACATAATATCGTTAATTACAAGTTACCGATACATGCCGCCAAACGGCAGGATACAGATAAGGGCTACACTTATACCCATTTTAGTTGTCACCGGTTCCGGGGAAAGCGGTGCTATACCATGGATAGGTTTTAGTATCGGCAAGAGGTTTTAGAGCCGTAAAATCCTTTGCTTCATAGCCTCATACAAAATAATACCTGTTGCTACCGAAACGTTTAGTGAATCAAAATCGCCCTTCATCGGTATGGCAAATTTAGCGTCGGCTGATTTAGTCATGTACGACTGAACGCCTTTTTCTTCATTACCCATTACAACGCAGCAAGGCTCAATAAATGATATTTCGTATAATTTCTGTTCGGCCTTCATTTCTGATGTGTAAACCCTTATGCCGTTTAAATGCAATGTATCAAGTGCTTTAAGCAAGCTATTTACACGGCAAACCTGCACAAGTTCAAGCGCACCTGCGCTGCTTTTAACGGCATCTTCATTTAATGCGCCTACGCCTTTATCAGGTATAATTATTGCCTGCGCACCACAGCAGACCGCGCTACGGGCTATAGCGCCTATGTTACGCACATCTGTTACACCATCAAGCATTAAAAACAACGGCGTTTCGCCCTTACTATTTACCCAATCAATTACCTGCTGCAGGTCCTGGTATACTACAGCTGATTTAAACGCAACTACCCCCTGGTGCTGTATATTGGTAAGACTGTTAAGCTTTTCGTTGGGTACGTATTGCAGGGGCACATTATACTGCTTTGCAAGCCCGCGTATTTCATTTATTATGTCACCACCGGCATTTTTAAACAGCAAAATTTTATCAATCAGCTGCCCTGATTTCAATGCCTCAATTACCGGGTTGCGCCCGGCAACAATATTTTTCTTTGACTGAAAGGATGGACTTTTTTTAAACGATGGTTTTTCCACTATTACTTTAATTTATTATCTATACCTGTGATTATCAACAACTGGTTTTAAAAATATTTCTTTAATAACTCCTGGCTTCTGCAGCCTTCTTCACGCTGCCATATTTTAACAGCAATTGTTTTGCTTCTTCATAATCACTCAAACCAAGTTTTTCCATTACCATTTTGGTACCCCTGTCAACCAGTTTATCGTTAGTAAGCTGCATATTTACCATGCGGTTATCTTCTACCCTGCCCAATTGAATCATACAGGTAGTTGAGATCATATTAAGCACCATTTTTTGCGCGGTGCCGCTCTTCATACGTGTACTGCCTGTAATAAACTCAGGGCCGGCAACTACTTCAACGGGGTAATCTGCTACGGCGGATAGTGGGCTTCCCGGGTTGCACGCAATGCTGCCGGTTTCAATGCCATTTAGCTTACATTGCTGCAATGCACCAATTACATAAGGCGTTGTTCCGCTTGATGCTATGCCCACAACAAAATCTGCACTGGTAATATTATAACCCTGCAGATCAATCCAGCCCTGCCCGGCATCATCCTCCGCTTTTTCTACGGCCCTGGTAATAGCAATATCACCACCGGCAATAATGCCCTGCACCAGGCCATAGGGCACACCGTAAGTTGGCGGGCATTCGCTTGCATCTAGAATGCCCAGCCTGCCGCTGCTGCCCGCGCCAATATAAAACAGCCTGCCCCCGCTAAGCATCTTATCACTGGCTGCTTCAATAAGTTTTGCTATTTGCGGCAATGCAATTTCAACAGCGGCAGCTACTTTTTTATCTTCTTCGTTAATGCCTGCTATAATCTCACTCACCTTCATTTTTTCAAGATGCCTGTATTTAGATGGTTGCTCCGTTATTTTAACAAAATCAGTCATATTTCTTTTAATTTCAAATTGCGGTACTGGTTATAGTGTAATTGCTTCGTACTTCTAACCTGGTAACTCGTACTCAACTATGGTATTGTATTAGCCCGTCCATTGGTTGTTGCAATACTTTGCCAAGCTCCAACTCATAAGTATTGCAAAGTTGCTGAATAACATCCTTAAAGCCGTAAGCAACACTTCCGGTAAAGCTTATCGGGTATAACCAGCTCTCGCTGTATTTGTATAAATGGTTAAAGAAAAAATCGTTTATACTATCCTCAATAATATTCTCAATCATGTAATGCCCGCGGTTTTGGGCGAGAAAAATTGTAAACGATGCCAGGTAGCGGTTAGGCTGCTGCCCCTTATACACACGCTCAAGTATTTCAAGCGGTGTTGTGGTAAAAGTTACGTCAAACCTTGCTTTAAGGTCTTCGTCAAAAGTGTTATAGAGATAATGCTGTATTACTCTTTTGCCCAGGTACGAACCGCTGCCTTCATCACCCAATACATAGCCGAGGCCGGGGCTGTTTTTCATAATTTTCTTACCGTTATAATAACATGAATTTGATCCTGTACCTAAAATGCAGGCAACACCTTTTTCATTAATGCACAAAGCCCTGGCAGCAGCAAGCAAATCTGTATTTGCCTCAACATCCGCACCGGGAAAAAGCGTTTTAAGTGCTTTAATTATTACCTTAACATTGTTGGTATTACCAAGGCCTGTTCCGTAATAATATACTTCGGCTACCGCTATATTTTTCAGCTTAGGCAGCAACTCTTTTTGTAACAAGGCTACAATTTCTTCCTGCCCTAAAAAATATGGGCTTATTCCCTGTGTGAGTATTTTTTTCTTTTTGCCTTCATGCAGCAGGCACCATTCACATTTGGTGGCCCCGCTATCGGCAATTAGCTTAACATTCATACGTGCATTTTTTACCTTTCAACAAATCATTACAACCTCAATTCAACTATATTTCTGATATTCGCGCTTTTAATACGTCATCCCTTGCACGGGCTTTCATTGGCTTTATTGGCGGGATGTGCGTTATATTGGATACAAAGAAGCAACTTTTTTATGTATGGGAAGTAAAAAATTACAAGTTTGGCTGCCTTTAATGTTTTCTGTAATAATGATCATTGGTATGTACCTGGGCTTTACGCTGCGCGGCAATACAGCAGGTGCAGGCGTTTTTTTCAGGAACAATGGCATCAATTCCGTTGAAGAAGTGATGGATCTTGTGAAAACAAAATATGTTGATGATGTTAAGCAAGACAGCCTTGATGATTATGCTATTGATAATATTCTGTCACATCTTGACCCTCATTCGGTATACATACCTGCGAAGGACGTTGCGTATGTCAACGAAGATCTTGATGGCAAGTTTCAGGGCATCGGTGTGGAATTTCAAATACTCGGCGATACGGTAAACATAGTAAGTGTTTTGCCTGGCGGCCCGTCGGAGAAGGCCGGCGTGCAAATTGGTGATAAAATAATAAAGGTAAACGACAGTGTTAAAATGGCTGGTGTACACATAGCCGGTGATGAAATACGTAAATATCTGCGCGGCCCCCCAAAGCTCAACTGTATCTATTACTTTTTTAAGGGGCAAGGATTTAAAGAGGCTGGTGATTGAGAGGGGCATGATACCACTGCCATCAGTTGACGCTGCTTACATGATTGCCCCGCATACAGGATTTATACGCATTAACAAATTTGCAGCCACCACTTATTTTGAATTTATGGATGCCATTACTAAACTGCAAAAGCAGGGCATGCAGAAACTTATTTTAGATTTAAGAGATAATGGTGGCGGCCTTGTTGACCAGGCAACTGATATTGCGGATGAATTTTTGGATGATAATAAGATGATAGTTTACACCCAGGGCACTAAAAGCGGGCGTATGGATTATACCTGCAAAAAAGAAGGCGTTTTTGAGAAGGGCAAACTTGTGGTACTGGTAAATGAATCAACAGCCTCTGCGAGTGAAATACTTACTGGCGCCTTACAAGACTGGGACAGGGCAACTATTATTGGCAGAAGGACATTTGGCAAAGGGCTTGTACAAAACCAGTTTAATTTATCAAACGGTGGTGCATTGCGATTAACTATCGCACGATATTATACCCCCCTTGGCCGCAATATTCAAAAGCCTTACGACAAAGGCAGAGAACAATATGAGGACGAACTGATAAACCGCTTTCATGATGGTGAAGTTATTCATGGCGATACGACTAAACATTCAGGCCCGATATTTAAAACACCAGGTGGTCATATCGTATATGGTGGTGGTGGTATAACACCGGATGTATTTGTACCTTTTGACACAACTATGCAATCAAGGGCTATCACTCAATTATATATTAAAGGCACCCTGAGCGACTACGTATACAATTATTACATGCAGCACAAAACAACACTGCAGCCTTTTAAAACACCAGCGGAGCTATACGCAATGTATAAGCCGGGTGAGGCCGATTGGCAGGACCTTGTTGCCTTTGCTCATAAAGACAGCGTAAACCTAAGCACTGTTCCACTCAATATAAAAGCTGATATTATGCGTCGCCTGCCTATTTTGCTTGCAAGACAAATTTGGCGTAACGAGGGTTATTTTGAAGTAAGCAATGAGAATGATGCAGTCGTTAAAAAGGCATTGGAGCTTATAAAGGACTAGTTGCCGGGCAGATAATTTATAACATAACAGATTACAAAGCAATTTCCTTTTGCACTGAAGTAGTTATGTTGTTACTGCACTTTTTCAAGATAAGCGCCATAACCACTTTTCATATATAGTTTTGCTAATTCCATCAATTTTTCTTTGGTAATAAAGCCCATACGATATGCCACTTCCTCAATACAGCCAACTTTTCTTGATTGACGTTTTTCTATTACCCTTACAAATTCTGTAGCATCGCTTAACGAGTCAAATGTACCGGTATCAAGCCAGGCCACTCCCCTGTTCATTACACCCACCTGTAAGCTCCCCTGTTCAAGATAAACCCTGTTAACATCGGTTATCTCGTACTCTCCTCTTGGGGATGGTTTAATATTTTTCGCAATTTCTATAACAGAATTGTCATAAAAATACAAACCCGGCACAGCATAGTTTGACTTTGGCTGCTTCGGTTTTTCCTCAATAGACAGTGCTTTAAAATTGCTGTCAAACTCAACCACGCCATACCTTTCAGGGTCGTTTACTTCGTATGCAAAAATGGCGGCGCCATTAACATCGTTAAAAGATTGAACTAGCTTACTAAAACCAGAGCCGTAAAAAATATTGTCGCCCAAAATCAGGGCAACTTTATCACTGCCTACAAACTCCTCCCCAATTACAAAGGCCTGTGCAAGGCCATTAGGTTTTTGCTGAACCGCATACGTAAACGAGCAACCTATTTCAGCACCACTACCAAGCAAACGCTTAAATTGGTCATTATCTTCAGGTGTTGTTATAATAAGCACTTCCTTTATTCCTGCAAGCATAAGCACAGACAAAGGATAATAGATCATTGGTTTATCATAAATGGGCATCAATTGCTTACTAATACCCTTTGTAATGGGGTACAACCTCGTGCCTGAACCACCTGCAAGAATAATTCCTTTCATGCTATTTGTTATAAGGTTTCAATAAACTCTTGTAATGTAGGATTAACCTTGTCCTTTTCCGATAAAATCAATTCTTCATCTTTCAGTTTCCAGTCAATACCAACTTGCGGGTCATTATACATCAACCCACCTTCCGCAGATTTATTGTAGTAATTATCGCACTTATAAAAAAACACAGCCTTTTCACTTAAAACAATAAAACCATGCGCAAACCCGCGCGGAACAAAAAGTTGTGTTTTGGATGTGGCAGATAACTCTATTCCAAAATGCTGGCCAAAAGTGGGGGAGCCTTTGCGCAGATCAACAGCCACATCATATACCGATCCATGTAACACGCGTACCAATTTTGCCTGTGCAGCATCTCCTTTCTGAAAATGCATGCCACGCAGTACGCCTTTTACAGAAGATGATTGGTTATCCTGTACAAAATCTACATCCAACCCGGTCAATTTAAAAAACGTCTGCCGGTTAAAACTTTCAAAAAAACCACCCCTATCATCACCGAACACGTCATCATGAATAATTAAGCATCCCTTTAATGGAGTTTCTTCAATTCTCATTACCTGTTAC
>Ga0206931_1069_pt2 | contig 32708 bp, 32 predicted proteins | sample Alteio_BWOrgHeat_17_FD_152946 | JGI IMG/M metagenome (GOLD analysis project Ga0206931, IMG submission 152946) | Enriched cells from forest soil in Barre Woods Harvard Forest LTER site, Petersham, Massachusetts, United States -... | ecosystem: Environmental > Terrestrial > Soil > Temperate forest >...
GTGAGTCAGGAAACCCCCGAAGACGAGCTAAAGGAGAGCTGACGGCGTGACAAGGGGCTCTCATCACGGGGGGGCGGTGACCTAGGTCACTGCAAGAAGTGTAGGAAGGCGGGAAACTAAAACTTCGCCGGAAGCTTGAACATCCCGTTCCCCTGTTCTCCCCGACGCACGGCTGCAGAGTGCTTCGCCAGAGGGTATGGGAGGAAAATCTCCCTGCTGCGAGCAGTGGCTATCGCTCAAGCTTCCGGCTTTTCTAGTCCTTGCGCCTCACGCCGGTCTCGAATCACCGTCGTTAGCAAACGAACGCATCACATCCTCATCGCGTTCAGGCAGACACTTATTTTTGTGATCCCTGTCACACCGCACTCCTGATTCCTTAGCGCACAATTAGTCGTGAGAAAGAATGTCTTGCTTTGCCCTCTGGGGGTGTTGTATGAACCAAGTCAATCTTTTCTTTCTCGCACTTGTTTGCGTCTACGGATTCTTTGGCATGTGGGCTTTCGTGGTTCACGAGTTCTCAGTAGAAGGACCCAAGCCCCACTGCCCACGCTCGGCTCATAGTTGACAAGCTCTTGCTTTGGTTTGTTCTTGTTCCGTTGTTGCTTGGCCGCCTCTATATCGTGCTCCGCTGATTGCTCTCAAGAGCGCGAGCAGGACACGCCTGTGGTATTGCGAATTATGGGCAGACCGGGAGCACGGAGGAGAGCAGCCCTTAGAGGGGAACGGTGGCGCGAAATAGACTTGAGCCATCCCACTGCCCGGCGCCAATTACCTGGGATTGGTCACAATAATTCCATATATCCCCAGCCGCACTCAGACATCAGCGCAACGATAGACTCGTCCGCTGCTTTGTAGGAACGAGAAGGCTAATCATTGATCTCCTCCTGAATCATTGATCTGCTCCTGAAAAATAGAGAAATTTGAGCCGTCATTCCCAGCGGGTCCCGTGACGGCTCGTTTTTTCTCGCGAAGTTCGAATCCTGCCCATTAATACATCGAATACCGTATTGCTTTCCGCTAGGGAGTATTTTGGCCGATGGTAGGCTTCCGCCCGATATCGTACAGACCTTTGTTCTAATAAATTGAGGTCATTATGGAACCCATTAATGACGACGAAAATACGGTTCGAAAGCTATGCGCGGAAGCCAATGCAGAACGCAACCGAACAAGACTGAAGGACGTGCGAAGCCGACTAAAGGCGTTCTTGCGCGAACACGCGTCTCTGCTGATTTCCATGTCGGAAGAGACCTACGAAGCATTGCGACAACGCCGCGGGGCTGTTCGTTACGGGTCCCATGTAGCGCCCGGCCAATAGCCGCGCTAGGCAGCAAAGCCGGCGTCAATCTTCTTCATGCACTCTTCGAGTGCTGCCTTGGCCGCGGCCTCGTGCGTGGGAAATTCTTGCTCCGACATAGGAAACGGTTCCTGTGGGATGGGCGCGTCTGCTTTTCTGATACCGGCCATCGTTGGTAAGCGTCCGGTTGTGACCGTCTCGACAACCCCTAAAAGAGAGCCATTCTTGCGAAGAGGACACTTGGGGATAGGTGTCCACTTGGAGCAGATGGACACTTGGCGGCAGGTGCCAGAAGCGATCAGCGGTTTTTCCCCATGATTGGCCCTCACCTCTTCGACTTCCTGCGAGGCTTGCCAGAAAAACAAATAAGGGCTGATGGCGGTGCCGAGCACGGCAACAACGGCCGTCAGGTACTCTCTGGATAGTTCAACATGCGGCGGCAACGTGGCACGAAGGCACGGCCGGCCATGAGATGTGAGCAAAAAAGACGACGCCCACACATGCAAAAAAAGAAATCGTGAGCCATTTTAGGTATTTCGCATAGGTCGAATAGGGAACCAACAACACAGCGGCCAGTGATCCGATGCCGAAGATCGCAATGAAGAGGCCGGCATTCCCGCGCAACACTAACTGCGTCGCCGCTCCCATCGCGCCGATATCGGCTCCGAGATTGAAGACATTGGCTACCGACACCACAAACAGCACGGCGTAAAGAAGAGGCTTGGGATAATTCTTGCGGAGGTTGGCAGCAATGCCGACCCCCGGTCACTCTTCCAATACGCGCACTGATCTCCTGAATGCGTTGGTCGCACTGAAGGTCTGACTCGAGAGTCCATTCTGGCCGCGTCTGATGCTGAACAGCCCTTCGCCGCAGGTGCCGAGCCGGAGCGATGCTGTGAAGCATGCTGTCTTAAAAGGGGCAGAACTCCGTGCGGGTGTGGGACGCAGTCCGCTCGTTACGATCGTAATCAGAAAGTCGAATTTCCCCTGGCTCGCATTGCTGACTGGGTGAACTGATTACCACTGAGACGGAGCCGCCCTAAACGATAAAGTGCGTGCTTGTCATCGTAGAGAGGAATAGTTGATGTGAAAGCCGTAATCAATCGCTATACCCCAGGGCTTCAACAAGCCGAACACGTTCGCGGCATACCTCAGGACCTCCTCGTCGTCTGTGCCCGCCCACGAAAATTCCTGGACTTCTGAGGTCAATGCCGTATTGTTAATGCCCCCGAACACTTAAATATTCAAGCGAGCATCGCTGCCGTGCGAACCTAGTTTATCTTCGAGTCTCTCTCGCTGCACTACGCTTGTTTGTCTTAGGCCGTGGAAAGGGGGCAGTATGAAAAAGAAGTGGATCGTAGTCGCGTTGTTGATCGGGGTTGCACTTCCAGTTATGGGCCAAAAAAAGGAAGAGGAACGGGTCGAAGAGGCGGGTAAGGTCGTGAAGGAGATCTTAAACGTACCGGACGGCATACCGCAGAACGTGCTGGACAAAGCGGACTGCGTCGTGGTGCTGCCATCAGTAAAGAAATTTGCCTTGGGAGTCGGCGGCAGCTATGGAAGAGGTGTGATGACCTGCCGTAGCGGCCAGGATTTTAAGGGAAAATGGGGCACGCCTACGATGATGGCGCTCGAGGGTGGCAGTTTCGGCCTGCAATTGGGAGGAGAAGCAACCGATTTCGTGCTACTGCTCATGACCTCACGCTCTGCCTCCAGCATTTTAAGCAGCAAGGTAAAGCTCGGTGGGGACGCCTCAGCGGCAGCGGGTCCAGTTGGACGAACGGCCTCAGCAGAAACTGATGTGGCTCTGAAGGCCGAGATACTGACCTATTCGCGTGCCCGTGGAGCGTTCGCCGGTGTCTCTCTGGAGGGTTCTACACTGCGGCCCGACAACGACGCAAACAAACATCTGTACGGAAAAGAGATACCGGCAAAAGAGATCGTGAAAGAGGGCACAGTACCTGCGCCGCCAAGTGCGGAGACTCTTATTGCGACGCTGGACAAGTCGTCCCCCGAAAACAAATCATCAAGGAACTAGCGAAAAGGCCGCGCAAGGCCCTTTCCCGAGTCCAGGCAGGGTGTGGTTTTGCCGCCCATGCTCCCATTGGCGGATCGGGCTAAAAACTAAGTTAGCAATTGCGCAGTCGTCGCTTTCGGAGCTCTGCGAATACCGTTCTGCGAACCAATATCCCCTGATCCTGTGCCGAAGTTCCCTATCGTGCTGTGTTAAGACTGCGTCCGAAATCGCGGAAGACTCAAGCGCTTCCAGCAGATGCAGCGACCATGGGGATCATTTGATGCCGAGTATGGTGCGAAATTCCCTATATTTTTCCCTGTTGCCAGGGAGTTCCACCAACCGAGGTTCAAATTGAATTCCGCCATCGCCACCCAGGCTGGCTCGCAATCGAGCGGGTTTCGACACTGTTGTTCAAATGCGGAAATCGCCTGCATGTAAACCCATATTGCGGCGGGAGATGGATTTTCGGAAGAACCGCGAATTGTTTATGCGACGGAAGGGAAGCGTTCTGTATTATCCATCGCTCGAACCCGCTTCCGGCGCGCTGCAGTTTGCTTGAGCAGCTTGGCCGCCTCGCTTGCGGTCTCGCTGAGCGTAAAAGTTCGCGGGCAGGCCCAACGCCGAGGCTCAGGCTGGCTTCGCGAATTTAGGGAGGTGAGCTCCAGAGCAATCTCGCGCATTCGTCTACTTCGCGATTCCCACGGGCCTGTTCAATGAAAAGGGGCTCCTTGGTTTAATCCTTGGTTGAGTGGTAGTCGCCAGGAAGACGCCGCTGTCTGCGAAAATCAAAACTGCAAAGCACAAGAAACGGTGTAAAATCTTGGCTCGTCGAATCGCGGCCAATACTTCGGATAGACCTAACAAGGACGGGGCACTTTTCAGTTTTGATGTAAGCAGGATCGAACCTTCGTCCACTCAGCGTTGCTGTTTGCGCCTACTTACTACAGCGACCGGTGTTTCCCAACCGGGAGGAAACCGAAATGAAGAATCGCATATTTCTAACCGCGCTCTTGTCCATAGCGATTGCGCATCCGGCGCTGGCGCAGCAAACCACAACCGATCAGCATACCGGCAGCTCTTCACAAGCCACGCCCGCTTCCTCGAAAGAGACGCCGCGAGATTCGCATACTGACTTCTGGGAAGGCGACGAGCCCAGCGCTGCAGCGCTCATCTTCCATCCGTTCGCCAGCAAAGGCTACGTACAACGACACACCCAACCGATTCGTGATCGACTGAATGAGCTCGAGGAGCTGAATGCGTCGAACAGCAGGATGACCAAGGACGCCGATACTCGTACTCAGCAAGGGATTCAATTGGCGTCGGACAAGACGAAAGAAGCTGACCAGCATGCCGCCGATGCATCCAATAAGTCACAGTTAGCACAGCAGACCGCGAGCTCCGTAAACGACCGCCTTCCGAAAGTTGAGAATCTCGTGGGGGGCATCGATCAGTACAAGGCTGGTACGCAGACAGTGATTCAATACCGTCCCGGACAGACCGTACTAAGCAAGGACGCCAAACGAGCCTTGGACGAGATGGCGACCCAGCTGAAGAATCAGCGTGGTTATGTCCTGGAAGTGCACGGCCACTCCTCGGGCCAGGGCCAAGCCGCCATTACTTCCTCTCGAAGAATGGCAGACTCCGTTGTACGCTACCTGGTTCTTAATCATGAGATCCCGGCTTACCGCATCTATGTCGTGGGCATGGGGAATGCATCTCCGGCTGCAGAAGAGGGCACTGCGGCCAAGCGCAGCAATCGCAATCGCGTCGAGATTAGCGTTTTGAAGAACAATCTCGATCAGTTGGCTTCGACCTCCTCCAACGCCAGCGCGCCTCCTAAATGAATTAGGATCTTCCACGGATTCCGACTATCGGCTTTTACAGCCTCTCGCCTGGGAGAGCCTTGTTATTTCAGTTCAGCGAGAGATGCAGCAGGAACTTCTATTGCATCATTGAATCGAACTGGCAGCTTGCGAGAAGACGGTGTTGGCATTGGACCCGATCAGTCGGATCGTGCCCACAACAATCACCAAAATCACGGCCAGCATGACCGCGTATTCCGCGATGTCTTGGCCCTTGTCGTCCGACCATGCTTTTCGCAGAATATCTCGTGCCGCTGCTCGGTAGCTTTGCACGACCTCGCGATAAAACTGCCTCTCTTCCGCCTTCCTGAAATGGGGGATCAAATCTTCGACTAGTCCGACGACCGGCTTACACAATCGATCTCAGTCGAGGATATCTTCGAGCACGACGTGTCGCTTTCGGAAACCGAGCCTATGATCCGGAACTTTCGCAACCCGGAAGGGACCCTGGCACAGCCCGTGCTTTCGAATGAAGGCGTCAGTCAGCGGCGGCCGCGCCAGCCGGCTGCTGCTTCATCATGTCCTCCATGCCTTTCTTCATTTCTTTGGCTGTCGGTTCCGCCTTGTGTGTGCCGACCATCCACGAGTAGCCATCCGGATCAACAATAGTGCCACAGCGATCACCCCAAAACATGTCCATCACGGAACCTTGTGCGGTGGCGCCGAGCTTAGTCGCTTTTTCAACGATCTTGTCCACGTTGTCCACATAAATGTATAGGGTAGCCGGAGAGGCGCCAACGCTCTTTGCGCTGCGTCTCCCCATTATCTCGTTCTCCGGACCGAGCATGAGCGTCGTGCCCCGCAAGGTGAGTTCAGCATGGATTGGTTTTCCGTCAGGCCCATTCATGATGCCGCGTTTCGCGAAACCGAACGCCTTTTGATAGAAGCTCACCGCCGTCGGAATGTCAGAGACGGTAAGCGCGGCAGAGACGGCGCTATACTGCTTCCTGTTGAGCGGATCAATCTTTTTCTTTGCCATTTATGCTCCTTTCGTGTGGATGACATTCTAGCGAAACCAGCAGGACGGCGCATCTGGCCCGACTCCGGAACTTCCAATACAAGGAGTTATTTGTGAGGACGAGTCTTAAGCCAATACAGATTCAGTACGTTCTGGTGTGCGTTCCGGAACCAAGCTGACACTTCTCGCGCTTGGAAAGGAGGATCCCCGGGACCGAGGTCGCGATTGAGCACGTCGGTGATTTCTTCGGCCGTGCTTGGCTTTCTGATCTTGTTCAAGGCGCGCCATATGTGTTCGTCGAGGGGATTCGCATTTGGAACCTGGCGCATTTTTGGCTCTCTGGGGGTTGGAAGCCAATTTGTTATGCTCATTCCTGTGTTGGTGTACTTGTTGTGTTAAGGACAGCAGTTACGCGGAACTGGCCGGTACGAGCTGTCTGCGAATTGCCTCAGGTTCATGTTCTCCGTCAGAGCCCGCTAAAGTATACGCCCGCTCAAAGCCGTTCGGTCCCTGGACTCGCAGTTCCCAATTCTCGCTCGCGCGCGATCCGGCAATCGACACTCGCCACTCCCCTCGTCTGTCGCTCAACGCATGTTCTATGCAGGCCGTGATTTCCTTCGACAGCTGAACATCGCCGAGATTCTCCAGTTCAATCGTTACTCCCATCGCAGTGCAATTTTATCGAACGGCGGCTGACCATTCGCTGGTGTAAAGGAGTGAAAGCCACGCGGGACGGCTTTGCTCCCGAATCGTGAACAACCTTACCCCCAATTCATGTTGAAAACCGGGAGAGACGCAACGAACAGAATCGCAGTGGCGTAGATAGGGGCCGTCTGAAGAAACAAGTGCGCTTGCGCGCAATCATCTGTGTCTGGAAAATGGAAAAGGCTGCGACATTGGTTATGCTCCAGCCGCCGGCTCCTGCGAGGGAGCCAATAGCGTGGAGGCATGTACCGTCGCAGCCCTTGATGCGATCACCGCTTTCGCAGTTCCAAACCCCAACTGCTCCTCGCAGAAACAGTCGGTTTTTTCGGGTCTGGTTGCCCTTCAGGTTGCCCTGCCGAGCAGATCACTCAGCTTAATTCGGACTGGCAAGATTTATTTTGCCAATCCTTTCAGCCGTCGACGTCAGCCAAGCTAAACAGTTGCTTCATCGCTGTCAACGCAATTCTCGGCACAATCATGAAATATCTGTGAATGTATTTGTGGAAAACATGGCTATGAGCCATTTTCCGCCCTCCGAGCCGAACTGTCCCGCCGCCCCAGTCTCGTTCGGAACCCGAACACGCGTCCGAGCAGCCTCCGCCAAGTTATTGCTCGTGGTCCGAATGGCTCCAATCACAGCACCCCTCCACATCTACGGTAATCACGCGCACTAATTCCGAGTTTGGAAAGCCTTGATTGGAGGGTGGTCCGCTTCATTCCGAGCTTGGCAGCCGCACCATCTCGCCCCGCGATCTTGCCATTCACCTTCTTGAGAACGTGGATGATGTAGCCGCGTTCGACAGCTTCAAGAGTCGAGTCGACCTCTGCTTCTCTTCTAGCGAACGGCGCAATCAAGCGCTCCACTTTGCGCTCATGGGTTACTTCGAGCACTACTGCCCCAATACGCACGATACGTCCCGACCAGTCCTTGAGAGGAAAGTAGTGCCCTACCCAAAATCCTGTTTCGCGCCGTGTAGGCAGCGTCCCAGAGAGTTCGCAATGCAAGACAGGACGTCCGCTTGCCATCACTTCGCGAGCCAACGCTGAGACTTGATGCTCGATATCCCCAAGTACTTCAGCGAGTGTTTTTCCGAGATGTTGAATGTCGGGAATGCCGTTAATCTGTGCCAGCGCTGAATTGACTGTTTGAAAACGGAGTTGGTCATCCAATATTGCTACGCCAACTCCGGGACACAATCGGAGTTCCGCGAGTAATCGCTCTACGCTAACGGTACATTCATCAAATGAACTCCGCGATGACGCGCTGCTCATAAGCTTTCCTCCCCGACAACTGATTTCAGAATCTGCGGGTGATGGACCTTTAGCGGACAAGAACTCTCGTTGCTAGTAATCTGTCGAGTCTGCAACCACTCTCAGACCGAAGGTGGCCAAGGACTTGGAAAGTGCCCGCCTCTTGGCACTTTTCTTTCGCTCGATTAGTCGCAACAACTTAACCAACGAGCATAGCAAAATGATTATCGGTCGTCATTACGTCTAAAATGCGTGTGCGCATATACGTGAACAGCAGACAGTGCAATTTCAAACCGGACCCGGTTTGTGCATTGCATTCAGTGCGGAAAGATCTCGCCGTAGATTGCTGTTACGTAGTGTGGTGGCACGTGATCCTTCTCGTGGATGGCCTTGTACACACCTGAGAAGACTGCCTTGTCCCCGGCTCGAAAGTGTTCCATGGAGTCGCAGGCTGTCATTTGAATCTGAAAAACATCTGAAAACGACGGCTGAACTGCGACTCCTTTTTCCGCTCAATGAGAAAGAATTCTCGCGCGTTACGGTGCGCCGTTTCGCTAGTGCCGATCCTTCGGCACATCCCTGCTGTGTCACCTTTTCAAATAACTCGGCTGCACCAGCCTTAGTCAAGTCAAAACTCAGAATATGCGTGTGACAGCGAACAAGCTGCATTGACTAGACGAAAGCGATTCGCATGACTCAGCCTACTGGGACCTTCTGTCGCGAGACAAAAAAGCATAATGGTTTGGCTGTGCCTTGCTGTGTTCCTTCCGCCACTTTGCCCAGCTGCTTTTTGAACCGCTCTGATGCGGGCTAGTGCAGTGGCGGACAGCTTGCGCCGTTGGCGGCTGGCGATGGGAACGATTCTCCCGCCCTTGACTCTCGCCCAGCGTGCGCGTTGAGCAGCGGCGATCCGAGCACGGGCTGCTGCGGACAGTCTGGGCTTGGCACGAGTACCCATCGTTGCGAACTCCCGTGAGCGCTGAAATCGCGCTATTGAGGCGACCAAGGTGAGGCGCGAGACGCGTGCGTTCTTGCTCAAGGTTTCGCCCTTTCTAGGCATTCGCCGGAACCGACCGTCGCGAGCGCCCTCGTTTCGCATACCGAGGCCCAAGCAGTAGCGAACATCTGATCACCGAACGGTGACTCTTTCATTCTGAGTCTGCTCACGTTGCCACCAGACTACACCAATGCCGACCGGTCGGCAGTCGTAACCCTCGGAGGACAGTTTTCTGTCCGGTTTTTGAAACAAAAAACGGCTCCGTTCTTGCCTGTCTGATAACACGCCGTACTATCCGTTCTGTTACTAGCAGGGGGGACCGGGCCGTCATGAGCAGAAGAAGCGGATTTTAATACTTCGCTGTAGATGGCGGCTTAGTCAATATGATGTGGGCATCGGCTAGCATCGCTGTGAGCGTTGCTGGGTTGGGGGTAGCGATTCGAATGACGCGCCTTTGCCTCTATTGAATTCCAAACCAGAATGAGCAACGCATTTAGCCTTTTGTCAGAACTAGAAAAAAGAACATAGAGGCAATGTTCACAAGACCCAGAGCAGACAGGCTGAGAGCTTTTGGCCCGAATGGATCCAGCCGGCCCCCAACAAGACGGTATAGAGTAGATGAATCCAAGGTTACCCAAACTGCGAAGACGCTCCACAAAGGAAACCCGAACGGCGTCATATGCGCTAAAACACTTTGCAACGTTGAATCAGTGGACAGAGCAGCCATAAACAGAAACGCTGGGGCCGCGAATAGGCACAACAGGACCAGCACAAATACGGTATGCCGCAATGCGCTCGCCTTTGGAACGCTTAGGCCCACAGCTATTTCACCACTCCTTCGTAGTTGATCGCTCCCGGACACGTCGTCATTCACCCTCCAGTCGCCTAATTTCCTTGAGCATTTTCTCGATGTTTTCGTCCGCTCGCTCGGGCTGGGTTTTCAGTATCTTCTTTGCTTCTTCCAGGGTCAGCTTTTTGATGGCAGGTTGCTTGTAGGGGTTACGCTTGCGGGCATCGACAGCAGGTTTGCTTGCAGACACTCAACCTCCTTGGGTCTCATAAAGCCAAATTTCGTTCGGGCACGCATACCTAAAATAGTTGATGCGACGATGTTACCAGAGTGGGAATGACAGCCTGTTACAAAACCCGAACAGGATTTCGCACTGCAGTAAACAGGTTAGATAGCGGACTTCCCATTTGACCGCGGCCTGCCGAAATGTCGTCAGACAGATGATTTGGCCAAAGCCGCGAAATAAAATACTGGATTGGCCACTACGTTCCAACCAGGTTCTCAGCGAGACGTGTCACAGAACTCGGGGCGGTGGTGTTCGAAGTAACTCGCGAGCACAGAGTCGAACGCCTACTGGCATCCACTGGCAACAGGAGAATTGAGATCGATCGTTCTCTTGAAGCCGTCGAACGTGACTACATCGTCCACATTCTAAGGAAAGTCAACGGCAGGCTGGCGGGACCATCCGCTGCGGCTGCCAAACTCGGGATGAAACGGACGACCCTCCAATCGAGGCTCTACAAGCTGGGAATTAATCCTCGTAGCTACAAAGTCAGCCGAGAGAGATGCTAAGGCTCCTCCGACTCGTCACGTTTCGCGCGCCAGGATTACGTGGAAGAGGCGGCGGATCGTGGACCCTGTGCTAGAGAGAATGCACCTCCGCTTTAATGACTACACTCCGGGTACGCAGGAGTTATCAGAAATGAAGTCCCGTGTAGATCGGACGCTCGGCAAGGGATTAAGAACGCAGATATTGCGACAAACCTCAGTAACCTCTAGACATCTTACCTCTGTCATCTGTTTCCTCGCCGCTCGCCGTCCTACGCTGGTCCAGGGACACCATGCCAGCTTGGTACAGGATAGATCTTCCACTCTGCGAGTGCAGCCGCAACGGCAAAGCGGATCAGCTCCAGAAGGCATTTGATTTCATGTTCACCAAAAGCCAGAAACCTCGGGATGCGGCTCTGTTTGAATGGCATGACGAGACGCTCCAAACGAATGTTTTCTTTTTCTCACCCGCTGGGGCTACGCTGATCAGGTCTCTCCTTGAGGAAGCCGGAGCAATCGAATGCGGGCCTCCGATTCTGTCAGATCGTCTGGTGCTCCTCGTTGGTCACGTAGGCGCGAGCGAAACGCTGCTCGGGAAGTACTTTCGTACCCCCACGTTCTAGCCATTCCCCTCCGGATCGAGCGTCGGCATCATAGGCAGGACATGAGAGAAACCATTCGCCAGCTTCTAATCGGAGCTTGTCGGGAAACAGAAGGGCAAGACGTGGCCGAATACGCGATCATGCTTGCAGTGATACTTGTGATTGTCGTCGGCACAGTACGGATGATTGGATCGAACGCTGGTGTTGTTTTTTCTCAGGTAGCCAGCGGGATTCAATGACCACTTCCGCTGGCCTCGCGCTTTCACGCGATCAGTTTCGCAAAGTCCGCATCGAACTCGACCTGTCGAAAAATTCGAAATTGAAGAACATGTTCAGGCAGCCGGAGTACCACCGGGAAATTATTATTTATCTACGGCAATGTGATCTTGAAATATCGAATGAGTCGGCCAACGCTCAAGGCAGGGTCACATCCATCGTGGTGACGGGATCGGCACCTGTGTTGCAGTCATTCATTGAACGCTACTTACCTAGCGACGCCGTGGGTATCGCCTATATTTTGGAGTACGACCAAGAGCAGTTGGGTTAATCCTCAGAGCAGCCCCTCCTCACGAAGAAGATCGGTTTCCAACTGCAGTCGACGCACGGCCGTCGCATACATAGTGGCATCGAAAACCTCGCAACGGGCCTTGCCGGTGCGCTTGCCTCGGTACATGGCAAGTTCCGCATCCCGAAGCAGGTCTTCCGCTCCGGAATAGGAAGAGTTACTAAACGCGGCGCCGATGCAACAATGTCTCGCTTTGTTCTCAAAACGAGTTACAGGACGTCTTGCAACTTCTGTGAATTCTCCCACCTCCGTGCGAAAAACCGACGACGAAGCCGGAATGTCGACAGCCGAACGAAATATCGGCACTGCTTCCATGCAGCGGGCATTCGCCAACCAGGTGGAGCCCATAATGGGGGTTTTGAGGGCTAGTTCTGTGAAGACAAGCTTCCTCTCAGTCACTCTTGTGCTTCGACTATGGACTTACGTGGCGCAAATGGTGGCGCCAGACTAGAACCCATCTCATAAATGCCTCAGCAGGATGAGCTCGCATGCAAGCTGAAGCATCCCAAGGAAGTTGTCGAGGCGGCGTTCCCAACGGATCGTAAGACGGCGGAAGTTTTGCAGCCATGCGAAGAGCCTCTCGATTCTCCACCGGCGGCGGTACCGGCGCAATACGCGGCCGTCCTGCGTACGGTTTCTCCGGTTGCGGTGCGGGGCGATCATCTCCACACCTGTGTGGGCCAGTTCTCGGTCCAGGCGGTCGGAATCGTAGGCATTATCGCCGATGAGTCGCTCTATGGGTTCGTCGACGAAGAGTTCCGCTAGCGTCTGCTGAACGAGGGTCACCTCGTGTGGTGTAGCAGATTCTACACAAACGGCGACAGGTAGACCCACCCCATCTACCACCGCCATGATCTTCGTTCCCTTACCACGCTTCGTTTTGCCGACGCCCGCACCTCCTCTCTTAGCCGGGGCGAAGGTTCCATCGATGAACGCTTCTTCGAGATGGAATCCCCCGCGGAGGCGTAGATTCTCGGCCAGTCGCTCCAAGACGCTGCGGATGACACCTGAGCGGACCCATTGCTGAAAGCGGCGATGACATGTCTGGTAAGGGGGATAGCGCTCTGGCAAGTCTGCCCAAGGTGCGCCGGTGCGCAAGATGAGCAGGATGCCGTCGAGTACTTCCCGCCGGTCACGCCAGGGTCGACCACGGCCGTCCTTGCGGCACTTCGGTTTGGGGATGAGTGGGTCAAGCATTTCCCATTGGGCGTCGGTGAGATCTCGCGGCACGCGGGGCATGCTTCGCTGGATTAACGACAGTACACCACCGCTTCAACTTCCGTATCGGTCGCTAGCACTTTGCTTCTGGTGGGCTCCAGAGCGATTTACAGTTTTGACTTCGTCAGAATCGAGCGACCAAGAGAGTTGTGCCACGGTCGTGGTGCTAAATAAGCAGTCGGTATTCGGTCTCTTGCAGAGCTCTGAAATATCAGCCTTCTTGGTTTCCAGTCAGGTGTTAGGAATGGGCACTGTCATATCCTGGCGTAGAACCTGGCTGGGAGAAAATATGCCTTGCAATTGTGCGTGAAGGCTGGCAACTTTACGTTAATCCCCCTTTATATGCTCAGTGGGTTGAAGTCGTACGCTCAATATCACTGAAACGCCAATGCTAGCCCTGATGGGCAAAGGTAATGCATCTCAACGCCAGCAGCGGATTGGCTACGTTCATCCGTAAAGCGCTCACATATGCAACGACAACAGGCCCCGCGACTCTCGAAAACGTCTTTCCCGAGCTTTTGGGTCGCGGCAATGGGCGGAATCGCACTCTTGCTCGTCGCCGTTGGATTCCTGCAGTACCGCTGGAATGCTCAAATTAGGCAGGCTACGGAAGTTCGGATGGGTGCCGACTTGGAATCCGTCATGATGAACTGGCACTTGGATCTTTACGGAGAATTCTCTGCCATCTGCGTGGCTTTGCAAGTCGGCCCTGACTCGGGGGCACGGGATACCTGGGACGATTATCTGCAACGCTATGAGGACTGGAATCGTGCGACCACGAACTCTGAATCAGTAGAGAACATTTTCACGAACCGGGACCTGGTGAAAAATATTTATATCTGGGAGACGAGTAGGCCGACGAATCCGCAACTACTGCGGTTGAATCCAGAAGCGAAGCGAATCGATAAGACCGCCACTCCCGAGGATCTCGCTGCTCTTCTTTCCCACCTTCACAGTCATTCATCCACTCTTAGAACCGCACTACGCGCCTGGGAGTCAGACAATTCTTCTGGAGAAGCGCACAGTGAAAGCAAAGAGCCGTTCTCACCTGGTCAGAGATTAAGAAGTAATGCAATCACAGGTTGGCAGTTCGATGAAAACATTCCAGCCATCGTGCATCCGATCGTGCATCATCCGAAAGGCGCCACAGTTCATGACAACCAGGCCACCGGCTCTAGTCCAGTGGATTGGATTGTGATCGTTCTCGACAGCAACACGATTCGTAACAGAATCTTCCCGGAACTCACGCAGAGATACTTCGGGTCAGGCCAGGGACTTGAATACCGCCTCGCCGTGGTGGCTGCCGGAAGGACGTCGCGGCTGTTGTACTCATCCGACCCTGAGTTTGGAATTCGCGAGGTGAGTGGCTCGGATTCAGCAATGAACATTTTTGGGCCTCCTCCTGAGAGCACCGAAGGCAGTTTCTGGCAGACGGTCAAGAACAGAGAATCGGTTCGGGGCGAGCAATGGCATAGCTTTTCAGGCCCAATTTGGTTTCCTCTGATAGAAAAAACATCGCAAAGCGGACCTTGGATGCTGTTTGTGCAGCACCGCACCGGTCCCCTGCAAGCCGTCATCACCAAAGTGTGGCGCGGAAATATGATCATCGGAGGAATGGTGTTACTGTTGCTCGCGACTAGCATGATTCTTGTGGTGATCGCCAGCCAGCGGGCCCAGAGCTTGGCGAATCTGCAAATGGATTTCGTGGCGTCCATTTCTCACGAACTGCGCACGCCGCTAGCCGCCATTCTTTCCGCAGGGCAGAATATTACCGACGGCTTTGCACCGAGTCTCCCGATCTACGGCGCGATTGTGACAACTCAGGCGCGCCAGTTGATCGATCTTGTGGACCAGATTCTCATGTTCGGTTCCATGAAGGGGGGCAAGAAGAACTATTCGTTCCAATTGCTTCAAGTCGCTGATCTGATCGAAGACGTTCGCAAGAATTTTCTCGCAATGTATGGACAAGCCGGTTTCAGGCTGGACATTCAAGTAGCGGAGACACTTCCATCTTTGTGGGCGGATCGGCAGGCTCTCGCCCGTTGTCTGCAGAATCTGATGGCGAACGCGGCAAAATACAGCGGGAAAAGTCGATGGATTGGGATATCAGCTGATATTTACGACTCCTCAAAATCACGCCGCGAAATCCGCATCAGCGTCACAGACCATGGAGTGGGCATCAGTTCGGTCGAGCTGTCGCAGATTTTCGAGCCGTTCTATCGAAGTCCCCGAGTGTTGGCAGCACAGATTCATGGCACTGGGCTCGGTCTGGCGGTCGCGAAGCACATCGTAGAAGCGATGGGCGGCAGAGTTTCCGTTGTCAGCCAATTAGATGCGGGTAGCGTCTTCACCTTGCACTTGCCGGTTCCTGACGACATGCACCCAACAGATTCTGCGGAAATTCTAGAGGCGGCGACGTCGAAATGAACGAGAACATTTTATTGGTCGAGGATGAAGACGCTCTGCGGATCACCCTGAGCGACCGACTACGCGGGGAAGGTTATGTGGTCGACAGCGCCAAGGATGGCGAGGAGGGTCTGGAAAAAGTCATCAGCTCGCCCTTCGACTTGCTGATACTCGATGTAATGCTCCCTCATCGAAGCGGTTTCGATATCTGCCGGGACATCCGTCAAGCGGGCCTGGCGACCCCGATTCTGTTCCTTACTGCACGCAACGAGCTAGTCGATAAGGTTGTCGGTTTTAAACTTGGCGGCGATGATTATGTCACGAAGCCGTTCGAGGCGGCGGAGCTTATGGTTCGCATCGAGGCGCTGCTTCGCCGCGCACCGGTCCAGGCGGGACGCGGAGTCCATCAGATTGGCTCTCTCCGCGTGGACGTGGCCCGCAAGCAGGTCACGCTCGGGGGCACCCCAGTCTATTTAACGGCACGGGAGTTTCACCTTCTACGCTATCTTCTCGAACGCCCGGCGCGAACTGTCTCCAGAGCAGAACTGCTGCGGGAAGTGTGGGGTTACGATTCCAGTGCCTACACAAAAACTGTCGACGTGCACGTCTTCAGTCTCCGGAAAAAACTCGAACATGATCCTAGCCGACCCGAATTTATTACTACGGTTAAGGGAGTCGGTTACAGATTTGAGGGGTCGCGCGATCTATGAGCAAATGCCTAATCGGAAAATGCTGCGCGCTCGGCTTTTTGAGACGTGCTCTGAGTAAACATGAATCATGAGTGCGCTGGCCTAAGTAGACCTATGCTTCTAAGCAGCAAAGACACCAAGTGAGCTTGATGCCGCACGCCAGTCTTCTTGAACATATTATCGAGATGGGTGCGAGTCGTGGAATAACAAATACCAAGCTCATGACTGCAATCTCTCAAGCTTTTTCCTGTCATGAGGAGATTGGCCAGTTCGGTCTCGGCGACGGTAAATCGATAGAGTTCAAATAAATCCTGGTGGCTAGCCCCGGTGTGGACACTGGGATCCAGAATCAGAATTAACACGACAGGTTCTGGCAAGACTCTGGTTGCATCCGTGCCTATTAACTTCAGCAGAAGCGTAAGGGGCTTTTTGCGAGATTGCCTGCGAATCAGAACCGCCTGCCGCGCATTCTCCTCGGAGATGGCTGATCTCGCAACCCGCTGTATTGCCTCATGCAACAGTGTTTTGGATTGGCGGGATCTGCAACTGATCCGCCCATCCGCGCCCAAAGCGAGCCCGTCCGCACAGCTCAGAATTTCCTTTCCTACTGGGCTCGTATTCAGGACGTAGCCTGCTTCGTCGCAAATAAGCCAAGCTACACCGAGCAGGTCGAGCCCTTTCAGGCCGGCGAGCAATACTTGTATCGAACTGGATCTGCTAAGCCCATCGAACCCGTGAACCATCTCCCGAATGATGTTGCTCTCCCATCCGGACAACGCCTCGATGCACCTGCTTAGTTGTCTGCACCCGCCGTTGGAGTCCTTTAAACCGCAAGCGGGGCAAACAAAATCCAATGGAGTTGACCGGTTGCAGTTGGACGTTTCCATAATCAGCGCCGTGAGGACCTGCGCGTGCTTAGTCGATTCTGTTCTGTAGATTTGATCGTGAGGGGAGGGTTGGGGATTACAGCCGTTGCAACGCTTCCAGAACATTTTCCATCCGTTCGGGAGCGCTCTGGTATCGCCACTCCGGATGGTCCTCAATCAAAATGCATAGTTTGCGCATGAAGCTTTCCAGAGGTGCAAGGACTGCCAAAATGTCCTGATCAAGCGAGGACGTCCCGTCGATGGTGACGAAGTGTGCTGGCGCGAAGTCGGAGTCATTACGTGCTAGTTGTCTCGCAATCATGAAGTCCCCCAGGTACAGAGCCTATCGCCGCAACAAATTAAGCGAGTAAATTCAGAATTAAATTTGTGTCGATGTTCCCATGGTCTGGGCGAATATCTCGGGAAGAGAGATAAATCCTCGAAGGCAACGTTAAGAAAGTAAAGTCTGCTTAAATTCGCGCTTGCCTATCTTGACTTGCGGAGCCGCTAAACTTAAGCTCCGCCTGCTTGGATATTGATTTCGATCAGTATCAACCGATTCCTGCGACGTCTCCCCCAGAGCGGTTCACAAGAATCATGTGAGGTCCAGGTAAGTATTTGGCTACGCGAGAGCCTGGATCGCACTGAGTACGTTCACTTCCTCCCCGAAACTTAGCTCCCCCAGAAGCTAGCAGCAGTGCTTCCCGATCTAGCGTGCGCACGCGTGTGCTCAGCGGCAGATTGGGCCAATCTGTGCCACGGAAGACTACTTGTATCACCGTCGGCTGCTCTGCACCTGGCAGCTTACGAAGGAGGCCGCACCATGAGATCCTCTCTCCCGTTTTGGTTGTGTGTAGTAGTTCTAGTTTTCACACGCGCTGTCGCGAATGCCCAGAGTTACCAGGGTGGCGGCTCATTTGCGCCGCAATGCCCGACTTCCACCGTCTGGCATCCTGCCAGCGGCTTGGGCTATGACCCAGCCAGCACCGAGAATCCTGCGGGATACACAGGGCCGAAATTGGTCCACGAGACGGTCAATGGCGTGCCGCTGAAATACACGGCCCACGACGGTGCAATCAAGTGCCAGCAGGTCTCCGGTGGTGACGGGTACATGACCGAGGCAGACGGCAATCAGACGTTCATGTTCTCGTTTGGTCCGCTGTCTGGTCTGAACGCGATCGCGAATGGACAGGCCGGCACACAATTTGCGGCGACGTTTAACAAGCCTTACTGCGATCCGGCTCTTCCCAACTACACCAACGGGCAGCCCAACCCGAACTATGGAAGTTCGGGGTGCAATTCCGGCACGGACCCGAACGGCGCCGTCGGCTACGTGAGCCCGATAGCCGGCAATCCGCGGCCTGGCGCTGACGCTGCGGCGATCATGAACACCGGCGTGATGAACGGGAATATCCCCGCTCCATTGATCGCCTTCGATGAAGATGACGAACTCTTCCTGACGCTCACTAACGTGGGGATGATCATGCGCCCCGATTTGTTTGAGCAGCACACGATTCACTTCCATGGCTATCCCAATGCTTCGTCGTTCTATGACGGGGTTCCCGATGCATCGTTGGCGATCAATATCGGTGGCAGCTTCACGTACTACTATCTCGCGCCCGACGCCGGCACTTACTTCTGGCATTGTCACATCACGCCGCCTGAACACCTGCAAATGGGAATGGTCGGGCAACTTTTTGTACGTCCCCGTCAAAACCGCGTGCCGATCGGGGACGATGTGTATAGCGCAGTCACAGCGATGCAGAGTGATCTACGCACCGCTTGCCAGGGGACAGGTGGCGGCAGCTCGACTCCGCCCAGCATTCGATACACGTACGGCGCGAACGGCAATATCGACATCCTCTGTTCGGCTCCATTGCCGATCGGCGATGTAGGTGCCATTCAGACAGCCGGAGCAAAGTACGCGTACAACGATGGCGACGGCAGCACGCAGTACGACATCGATGTTCCCATCCAGATCCACGGCTTCGATCCCAACTTCCACTTCGTCGGGATGACGTTTAATCCCGAAGGCTTTGCCGACATGAAGGACAAGTATTTCCTCCTGAACGGTCGCAGCTACCCCGACACGGTTGGTGTTCCGGGATACGTGGGGTTGGCTCCTGCCACTTCAACCGATGCCGCTGGCAATGCAGTGGTCAACCCCGATCCAGTAACGCATGCCATTTCGACCGAATCATCCGATGGTTTTTCGCGTCCATCGCAGCCCCTCCCCACCCTGATCACGCTGAGCTCGTCGGGCGCAGGCGGCGCACCGCGCCGAGCGCTGCTGCGCATTGCCGACCTCGACGTGACTGAGTATCAGACCCTGCAGTCGCTTGGTATCCCGATGACGATTGTTGGCTTCAATGCAAAGCTGTTGCGCGATCAGGCAGGGAACAACCTCTTCATAAAAACCAACTCCATCACTCTGGGTGGCGGCGAATCGCTCGATGCGATCCTTGATGCCACCGGTGTTACCCCCGGCACTTATTTCCTCTACACACCCAACCTCGATCACCTCTCGAACGACGCCGAGAACTTCGGAGGCCTTATGACCGAAGTCGTGGTCACCAACTAGGAGAGCAGCAATGAGGAACACGAACATGAAGAAACAGAATCGGGTAACAGGTCTGCTTCCTCTGGTTGTAGCAGCGCTGGCTTTGTTGCTCTCGGGCACCGCACAAGCCGCTGTGCCTGGTATCAGCGGGACAGGCTTCAGCTTTACCGCTGCCGCCGGATATATCACGCAGCCGGACGGGGTGAACATCTACTCGTGGGGATACAGCTGCGCCGGGAGCAGTCCTACGTTTGTGCCGTTCACCGGCACGTGTCCCGCGATGCAGATTCCTGGTCCGACTCTGGTGGTGACTCAAAACGCATCGTTCACTGTGACCTTGACGAATAACCTCCCGACCGGAGCGGGAAATACGTCAATTATTTTTCCGGGAGCCACAGTGACGACCAGTGGTGGAACAGCCGGTCTCCTCACGCAGGAAGCAACTGCAGGGGCATCGGGCGCAGTGACGTACACCGTCACCTATTCGACGCCTGGCACGCATGCGTACTACAGCGGCACGCAACCCGATCTTCAGATCGAGATGGGACTTTACGGAGCGGTGGTAGTTCTACCGGCGACGTCAGCAAATACCGGAAACTGCTCAGCGCTCGGCTCCGACGTGGGACAACGACTGGGCGGTGGTACCACGGATTTCCGGCTCGCGAAGGCGGCCTACGATCACCAAGAAGCGTGTTACGACCGCGAGTACCTTTGGCAGTGGGCGGAGCTGGATCCGCGCATTCATCGTCAGGCCGAGCAGCAGTTGCAGTCTATTGCGAACTGTCCTACGGCGAACCCCACTCCGACTGTTCCGTGCCCAACGACGCTCGCCGTCTCTGTTGAGCCGTACCACCCCTCGTACTTTCTGATCAACGGACGTTCCATGCCCGATGACATGGATCCCGATTACGCGCCCAACTATCCCAATCAGCCCTATAACGGAAATCCGCATATGCATCCCGGTGACTTGGTGCTGCTGCGTGTGATCGGGCAGGGACATTGGCAGCATCCTTTTCACGAACATGCCAATCACGTGCGCATCCTTGCACGCGATGGCCGCATGCTTCTCAGTCAGAACGACAGTGTCACCCCGCCTCGTTTGGCCGGGCGTATGGAGTTCAACACAGATACCACTCCTGGCCAAGCCTTCGACGGAATCTTCTACTGGAGTGGCAAGGGCCTGGGCTGGGATATTTACGCACATACGCCGCCGAAGTCTACAAGCGCAATCGCAACCGCTACCGAGAGCGGAACGACTGTAACTCTGACCACGTTCCAAGTGCTTACCGACGTGAGCGGTCATCCACTAACCAGCTCGGCAGGGCTAACCACCGTGACGCTCACCGGCATGCCGGCAGGCTACAACGGTACGTTTCCGATTACTAGCCTGACTCTGACGACTTCGCCGAGTCCGGGCCCGGGGAATCCGGGCAACCCAATCACAAAGCTCACTTACACGGCTTCCACCAGTGGCTTGGTCCCTTACTCTGGCTCGTTAAATCCTTCGCAAAACCAGGGATTGGATGGAGCGGTTTCCGTACTGCTGGCAACCAGCGCAAACGATCCGAATCCGTGTATCCCGGATGCCAACGGCTACTACACCGTCAATTCAAATCCGCCGGCTCCAATCGGCGCTCGCAACTATTACGAGTGGTGCGCGGACCACAACCATCCTTTGGAAACGAATCCAGTCGGCCAGGTCGGCGGTGGCGGCCCGATGACCCTGCCCGATCCGCTCATCATGACCAACGGGCTTTGGTATAACGGCACGCCCTATCTCGGGCCGGATGCGGTCGGTCGTTCCCGCGGCCCCACACCTCTGCCGCCTGGTGCTGCTAGTCAGAACCCTCCCGAAGAGTCAGGCATCGCGTTCATGTGGCACTCCCACAACGAGCGCGAGATCACCACCAACGACGTTTTTCCGGGCGGCATGCTGATGATGATGCTGGTTGATCCCCCAAGCTTCTACATCGACGAAACGCTGTGATGAGGATGAGGAGAAGAGCAATGCGATTCAACTATCTCAAAGCCACTTTGAAGACAGTCTCTCTGGGGATCATGATTCTCCTCTGCGTTGCTGCGGGCTCTGCCCAGGTCACGGTGAACATGACCGCTACGCGTCAAACCGTGCTCACGCCCGATGGGACGACCGTGCCGATGTGGGGCTGGCAGTGTACCAACAATGTGCTCAACGGCACGACCACTACGACCGGCGTCCCCGGTGGCGGAACTTGCAGTGCCCTGAACGGCACCGTGCAAACAGGCGGAGCCGTTTGGCAACCGCCTCTCATTACCGTGCCTACGGGAACTGGGTTGACGATCAATCTGACCAACAATCTGCCGGTAGAGACCTCGCTGGTCATTGTTGGACAGTTCGGTTCCGGGGCGACAGCTGCGGGTAGCTTGGGAAATCCGGTCAGAGAAAGCGGTCCGCGCACTGATGGAGCGCATTCCGGCCAATCGACGACGACCTGGGTCGCTCAGACTCCTGCCGGCGTTCCCTTCACACCTCCGGGTCAGATCGCGCGCGTTCGATCCTTTGTGCCCGAAGCTGCGGCTCTAAATGGTACCCAGACGTATGCGTGGGCAGGGTACACCGCCGCCACAGGTCAGGGGCTGAAGCCTGGCACTTACCTCATTGAGACCGGCACGTATCCTTCAATTCAAGCTCCGATGGGTCTGTACGGTGTGTTGGTCGTCACAGCAGCTCCCGCAACGGGCACTCCGGGCACGGCATACTCCGGCTCAGTCCTGACTGCGGCTCCGAGCACCAAAACCGCGTACAGCATTCAGTACGACGCGGACGTCCCGCTGCTGTTGAGCGAAATCGATCTAGTGCAAAACGGGGCGGTGGAGAAATTGGTTGAGGTTCAGTCGAACTGCCCAGCCAGCACCGGAGCATGCACGGCCGCCGTCACGCAAGCTGTCGAAACGGCAAAATGGAATCCCACCTGCGCCGCTTCGACGACTGCTGGGACGGGTTGCTATCCGCCGGCGGTCAATTTCACCCCGACCTACTTCCTCGTCAATGGAACTTCTTTCGACAAGACCTCGACGGTTTCGTCGGCGGCCGGAGTTCCTCCCTCGGCACAAACCGGAAACGTCCTGTTGCGCTTCGTAAACGCCGGTCTGCGCATGCACGTTCCTTCGGTCACTGGCTTGAACATGTCGTTGGTTGCCGAAGATGGCAACGTCGTTCAGGATGTCGCATTGCAGGCGGCCAAAGGCGGGTCTAGCAGCTTCACGTACAACGCAAAAACACAAAATGAAGTGTTCCTGCCTGCGGGCAAAACCTATGACGTTGTGGTGAATCCCGCGGCTGCGGCAGGTTCCTATACGGCCGGTCAATTTGCTGTGTTTGACCGCCAGCTAAGCGTATCCGGAAACAAGTTCCAGCACGACACAGGAATGCAGGCGATTGTGCTGGTTAACAGCCCCACCGGTACAATTACGCCACTTACTCAGAAAACCGTCGTCGCCGACAACTACATCGTTCCAGTTGGCGCCGCCACCTTCACTGGCAACGTGCTCAGCAATGACATCGGGGTTAGCAATGCTGCCCAGGGAGGAGGTTGCGCAGGGACATTTTCGACTGGGCCGCAGACCTTTACAACCAGTGGTGGCCGAACGGTCGTTCTGAATCCTGACGGTTCCTTCACGTTAACCGTGGGTGCAGCTCTCACTGGGCCTGACACGTTCACTTATTGCGGTGACGGACTAGCATCCCTGACAGCCACTGTGACCTTCAATGGGGCTGCTGTTGGCGGGGCTCCTACCGCGAATCCCGACTCATACTCCAGCAATGTATCCGCTCTGCTCAAAGTGAACGCGCCGGGTGTCCTTGCCAACGATATCGATCCCACAGGCTACCCACTTACCGCGACGATCGGAAACGTTCAGTCCGGATTGTTTGTGACCTTAGCAAGAGACGGGGGTTTTACGGCACGACCGCAGACTCCTCCAACGACGGGAACCACAACTTATACGTTCCAGTACAGCGCGGTGAACTCGCAAGGCACCGCGAGTGCGCCTACGACGGTGACGCTAACCTACCACGCCGGGAGCGGTGTCAACGTAACCGTGCAGGACGCGCAAACTCCGGCGACGAAGATCGCCGACTACAAGTGGATCATCGAGCAGGATCTTACGTTCCAGGTGAATCCAGCATGCCAGCAGAATGGCCCGGGCGGTAGTAAGCCTGCGAATTGCCCGACGGGACCAGTTCCGACTCTCGGCACGAATCTCCACACCAGTTACATGCCAGTGATCGCAATCGGTTGCACGGGTCCTCAGAGCTGCGAACGCGGGCAGACCGTCTACGATCCAAGTAGCGGACAGCATGTGGTCGCTGCCTGCGACGGCTATGGCAACTGCACGCCCGGACTCTCTTCACTTCCTGCAACTCTGCCCTCGCAGGTTTATCTGCCTCCCACGGATCAATTCGGCCGGCCGGCTTACTACTATATTTCTGTACTGCCCGGGGATGCCGCCAACGCCTTCAACACTGGGAATGTGTCCGACCCGAGTGTGCCCGGCAATTGCGCTCCGAAGCAGACCGCGACTGGCCAAACCGTTCCGTCTTGCGGACACACCATGGGTGGAGCTCCGATCGCACCAGGACAGACTGCGGTGACGGTGAACGTTGAGCCGAATCCGCTGAATACCGCCACGATCACTGCGTTTGTGTTCGAAGACGACTTCCCGCTCAATGGCGAGCCGGACACCGGCGGCGGAGTGGATACCTATCCCACGCAGGAAGCCGGTCTTGAGGACTTCCAGATTGAGCTCTGGGACATCGCGGGCAGTGTTTCCGGCGACCCCACCGGGCAAATGACGTATGACATGTTCAACGAGCCTTTGACGAACGCGTTGAACGGGACCCTCGACCCGCTCACTGGACTGGACGCTTGTCCGATCTCAAATACTGCGGGCGCCCCAATGGGCACAATTATTGTGTGCCCGAAATACGAATCTGACGGCACCACGCTGTCACCACTCACTGGACAGGTAGTGGTGAAGAATCTGATGCCCGGGTTGTTTGACGTGGTCGCACATCCAGGCGCTGCAAGAGAATCCAGGGGAGAAGAATGGCTGCAGACGAATACCCTGGACGGTACCCACTTCCAGGAAGCTTTCATCAAGGTGCATGAACCAGCTTACTTCCAGGAATACGGACCTGGCGGTTATCACGTGTTCTTCGGAGAAGCCAATCCCGCGATCATTAATCGGCGACTTGCGGCGATGTGCGGCTCCGCCGGTGCACCTGCATGCAACAACACGGTCAGTGTCCAGGTTGCAAACCTTCACCAGGGACGTTCGCCAGATGAGCGGCTTTTCACAAGCGACGTTTTTCCGCATGGCGACGGACGCAATTATGCTCCTCTGAGTTACACCACCTGCTACGGAGCATTGGGGGACACCGACGGCGTTACATTCTCATTCCAGAAGTGCGACGCAAACGGGATTGTCACGTTTACCGGCATTCCTGACGGTAATTGGGGGTTGGTGGTCCTCGATCAATGGGATGACCTGATCGTCGACGGTTCCAGCCGCGCCGTAAATGTGAAGGGCGGCCAGACCCTGAACATGACGTACGGTTCGTTTACCTGGCAGACACACCTCTGGACGAAAACCTTCCTGGATGTGAATGGAAATGGAATTCAGGATCCGGGCGAACCACCCCTAGTTCAGATTCCCTCCAGGGTACGCATGCGCAATGGCAAGTTCAACAACACGCTGTTCGGCGACATCAACGGGGAGGCTCATTTCGATGAAAGCTTTCCTCTGTTCAACTGGTATGTGGCAGAGTCAGACACTACCCGCTTCAAGGCGACTGGTGTGCACGTAATCAACGATGCGGGGGGGCAGCTCGACGGTCCTGCGCCAAGCGGAAACGGAAATAGTGGTCCCTACCAGGCAATTTTGAATTCCACGGAGACCTTCCCCCTTCCCACCGACCTGAGGACACCCGGAACTGTCTATTGCAGTAAAGCTGACTGCAGCGATGTGAACCTTGGAACCACCCCGGCGGGTGGCGGTCCGGGAGGTTCGACTGGGCGCATCGATCCAGGCACAGTCCTATCTGAGGGCTGGCAAGGTGGCCTTAGCCAGTTCGATATCATTGAGTGGGGCAAGCAACCGTATGCCGCGGGCGAGAATGGCGGTATTCGCGGGCATGTCGTCTATAACTCCACGCGCCCCTTCGATGACCCGAGCATACTTTTTCAGAATCTCTGGGAGCCGCTCGTTCCCAACGTCACTGTCAATCTGTACCAGGAGAACACCGCACCGGATGGCACCACGTCTCTTAAGCTTATTGATACGACTAAAACCAGCAGCTGGGACGCATGGGCGCAGGGCTTTCGCGCAGACGGGGTTACGCCCAACATGAGCTGTCCTGGAGAAGACAAGAACGATCCCTTCTTCAGCTACACACTCGCAAACACCCCTAACTATCTGAATCCCAATATCGCAATTCCTTATAACTCTCAGTACAAGTGTTTCGACGGTTATCACAATCTCAGCCAGATACAGCCGGCTCCCTACGACGGCATGTATCAGTTCCCCAGCCAGACGTGCATGACACCAGGAGCAACCTTCACCGTTCCTGGAAACTCGACATCGTACAAATGTGCAACCGCGGCCAACCCTGCTGCTGGTTCCATCGGCTCGGCACAGGCTGTCTTGCCTGCCGGTAAATACGTTGTTGAGGTGTTGCCGCCCACTGGCTACGAGATTGTGAAGGAGGAAGACAAGAACATTCTCATCGGCGATGCATTCATCGCACCGGCAACGCAGCAGTTCGGCGCGATCAGCAACATATTCATCGTACCTGACCAGGCGTCTATCGGCTCGTACAACTCGTGCTACGGAACGGGTGGCGGGTGCACCAACCCGACTACAGATATGGGGCGCAGTGGAGACAGCGGTTTCGGACCTGGTGGACTCACCACCTTGAATGCGCCTTGTGTGGGTAAGGTGCGCATTGTTCCCGACTTTATGAGCATCTCGCCGGAATCGGGCCAGGTCGCTCCTTTCGCGGGAGCTTCTCGTCCGCTTTGCGACCGCAAAGAACTTACGCTGGAAGACCAGATGCAGGCACAGACGGATTTCTTCATCTGGACGAAAACGCCTGCAGCCTCGCACTACACGGGATTCGTCACCGACGACTTCTCCTCCGAGTACGACACGACGAATCCTTCTTTTGGTGAGAAGTTCGCCATTCCCAACCTGCCGATCTCGATACGTGACTATGACGGAATCGAAATCTCACGTGTTTATTCGGATCAATGGGGTACGTTCAACGGCATGGTGTTCTCGACCTGGGAGGTCAATCCACCTAATCCGACCGGTTATGCGCCGGGCATCATGGTGATGTGCATGAATGATCCGGGTCCGATTCCAGGTCCGAACGGCACGATGATCACTGACCCCAACTACAATCCGAATTACAGCGATTTTTGCTACGAGTGGTCGTTCATGCCCGCAGACACGGCTTATCTCGATACACCTGTCGTCCCGACCGCTGCATTTGCCGATGCATACAATGCCCCGGATTGCTCCTACCCGGATACGACTCCTGCGGTCAAGAGCGTCACGAGTTTGGATATCCCCGGTCCATGGGTAAGTCAAGCCGGTCATACTCTGACGATTACGGCATTGGGTGACCAGTTGGTGCCGAATCCTGCATATTCAGGACCGGCAGCGACGCAACCACCCTACAACCAGAAGTTCATCACTCGTCACTACGGCTTTGGAACAGCAGCAGGGAGCGTCAGTATTGGCGGCGTGAATGCCACTGTCGTGGGCTCCTGGAGCGACACAAGCCTCACCGTGAGCGTGCCTGTGATCCCGTCCGGGAATTCGACATGCTCGATCCAGCAGCTGAATGTTCCAGCGGGAACCACGCCGGCGCGCTGCGGAGAACTGGTGATCACGGCAGCCAATGGCAAGCAGTCCATCGACGCGGTGACGGTGACTGTTGGCGGGAAGAAGCCGACGGTGCTTCCCGCGAACACTACGATCCAATCTGTGATCGATGCCGCCTCTCCTGGTGACATGATCATCGTGCCTCCGGGTACCTACACTGAAATGGTGCTTATGTGGAAGCCGGTACGCTTGCAGGGAGTGGGAGCCGCGTCGGTTAACGTGAACGCGAATACCCAGCCCGCCGGCAAGCTGCTCGATCCGTGGCGCCGGAAAGTGAACTGCCTGTTCGGCCTTGCGCTGGACGGTGGGTTCATCAATAACGCTCTGAATGGCAGCGGGCAAAAGACGCACCCGTACGATCCAAGCGGGACCTACTCATGTAACTTCTACAACAACGTCACCAGCGGCCAGGTCACCACGCAAACGCTGGTCGATCCGATTCCCTTGGAGCCGGTCGTCGGTTGGGACGCCAGCCTCAACGGCAACATCGCGGAACTCTTGCAGGAACCGACTCTGATGGGAGCCTACGAGGGTGCAGCCATTACGGTGCTTGCCAAGGGTCTGGAAAACAACAACACGGCCAACTGCGATACGTTGAATAACGCGGGTTGCATTCCACTTAACAACAGAACGGGTCGCGGTGGAGATTGCAACGTCTCGTCGCCGTTCTATCAGTCTAACTTCCTGTGCAATCCGTCGCGTGTTGACGGCATCACCTTCACCAACAGTTCTCAGGGCGGTGGCGGTATCTTCCTGCACGGCTGGAACCACTACACAGAGGTGGCCAATAACCGGGTTTACAACAATAGCGGAACCCTCGGTGGCGGAATCATCGTCGGTCAGTCGGAGACACCCCCGTCGACAATCGACGCCGCCGGCAACGAAATTCCGTTCATGTTGAACCACCACGTCAACGTGCACAACAACTCCGTTACGGGCAACACGGCCTACGGAGACGAATTGAACTCCAACACGCCCGCCGCTTCTGGTGGTGTCACTTTCTGCGATGGTTCCGACTACTACCGGTTCAATAATAACTGGGTGTGCGGCAACCTGAGCATGGGCGATGGCGGAGGCATGGCTCACTTTGGGTTTAGCGTGAATGGCGACATCGAACACAATGTGTTCGTCTTCAACCAGAGCACGAACCCGACCCTCACCACGTACGGTGGCGGACTGGTCATCGAAGGCGTAGGTCCGGATGGTACGTTGTGTGAAAACAGCACCACTATTGATATGGACTGCCCGCCCGAGCTTTCCGATGGTGTCGGTCCTGGTCTGGTCATCAATGCCAATCTCTTCCAGGGCAATACGGCGGAGAGTGGTACGGGTGGCGGATTGGCGTTGCTCCACGTAAATGGCACGGATGTCCAACGGAACCCCAGCAATCCGCGCAACTGGCACTCAGTGACGGTAACCAATAACATCTTCGCCAATAACGTGGCGGGATGGGCCGGAGCCGGCGTGTCCCTGCAGGATGCGGTGCTGGTCAACTTCGTCAATAACACTGTGGTGTCAAACGACACGACGGGTACAGCTGGCGTTCTGTTCGATACGAACGTGGCTCCGAACGCCAACGTTCCTCCGCCGGGGTGTGATCCAACGCAGCCGAACAGTGCAACCAACAACTGTACGAACACCGCGGTCACGCAGTCGCCGTTCTTGCCCGCTGGTCTCGAGACTTCCCCGCACAGCTTGCTACTGAGCAGCGTCTTTAGCAATCCGAGCGTCGTCTGTCCGACAGGGCATCCGAACTGCACGAAGTTCTCGAATCCGATTCTCACGAACAACCTGTTCTGGCAGAACCGATCGTTCCGCATTACAACGGGAGCGCAGGGAACGCCCGGTGGCCTGCAGACCGCAGTGACACTCGTTCCCCAGCTGTCTCAGAGCGTTACTGGTACGTGCCCCAGCGGCGCGAATTACTGGGACATTGGCGTGTTCGGCGACACTGGTCCAAACAACCACGGCTCGACGTTCACACTTAATCCGCAATGGTCGTTCCTGACCGATGCGACCGATTACCCGAGCGGCAGCAACTTCGGAGCGCCGCCGAGCTTCACTGCGCAATACTGCAATGGCTCGCGTATCGCACCGGAGATCGTTTCGCAGCTCTGCACGAGCACTGCGAATGCCCCGGGATGTATACAGCCGGGAACAGTCGGCATACAGGTCCCTCCGGGCGTCCCAGACTCTACCTATGCGGGTCCGGGTTTCAGCCTGAACCCATCGGCAACGGTGGATGAGGGCAGCAACTGGATCAACATGTTGTATGGTCCGCTATCCTTGTCAAACGCGACCGCCTACAAGGCCTCGAATACGGCGCTGCCGCCGCTGGGCAACTATGCGCCTGTGGCCGGCTCCCCCGCCATTGACGCCATTCCGAGAGGAAGCTCCGGATTTAGTTCGGCTCCGAGCACGGACTTCTTCGGCAACCCGCGGCCCGATCCTGCTAATCGGAATGCCATCGATGTGGGCGCAGTCGAATACCAAGGCCTCCAGACCGGCGCAGCAGCGCTTTTCGTCGAACCAACATCACTGTCGTTCGGAAACGTCCGAGCCCGCACCACCAGCGCTGCTCAGACGCTCACTCTGTACAACAACGGCGGAGCAACTGCCACCGGAATTTCAGTTTCTGTGACTGCGCCGTTTGCTCGTTCCGGTGGTTCTTGTGGTACGACATTGACCGCGGGTGGTAGTTGCACGATCAACATCGTATTCTCGCCGGCAGCGCCAGGCCCTGTAGCTGGCAGCGTGACCATCACGGCCAACGTGGCGGTGAGCGGTTCGCCGGTCTCTCTGAGCGGAACAGGAGTCAGGCTTTCGGGTTCACCCGCAGCGCTGACTTTTGTGACGATCGGCCCGGGCTTGAGCGCAGCCCAGACCATCTCAGTTACGAATCACTGGACCGCTGCAACCGGGCCGATCAGTTCCGCGATCAGCGGACCGAACGCGGCGGACTTCACGATATCGGGCACCACTTGTGGCGCGAGTCTGGCCCCAGGTGCAAGCTGCACCGTAAGCGTGCGGTTCCACTCTCCCATCGGAACGTTCTTAACCCCGAATACGGCAACTTTGACTATCTCGGACAATGATCCGACTGGCTCGGAGGCTTTAACAGTCGCACTCACAGGGTACCGTTTGTTCTAAATCTGACCAGAATCGGACAGCATCTGACATCCAGATCTGACCGATTCTGGCTTCGACGAACGGTCCAAACCTTACCATGGTCAGGGACAGCAGGATTGTTGCGGAATACTAACAATAGAGTTGCTTTTGCTTTCGTTTGAGGGGAAATAGAGGATGAGACTTCATCGGTTGATTTGTCTAGGTACGGTGTTGGTGATGTCGCAATTTGCATTGGCCAAACTTCCATTTACCAACGAGGAGTTCGGTGCTGTCGAAGGCACACTGGACTTTTGCTCGCACGCGGATGCGAAGTCAGCCTCGACGTATCAGGACCGGAAGCAATCATTGGTCAGCAATGTCCCTGAAAAAGAGCTTGCAGAAGCTCGCAGATCCAAAGAATACCGCCACGGTTATGACTCGATGACCAGCAAGTTTGAAGCCTTGCCCACCGAGGAGGCGTTGGGAGCATGCAGAGCCTTTGTACAAAATGACAAATAAGGGAGAACGATGAGACTTGGCACAAAAAACGATAACAGAGGCGGGGGCGGCCGCAACGGTAGTCAGTTGGCACGCATTCTGTTCGTAAGGGTCTTGTTAAAGATGGCGAAACAAATTTCTGTGCTCAGAGGCTTCTTAGCGGTGGGACTTGTTCTTTCAAATTCTCTCGCATTGGTGGGACAGGGTAAAGACAATGCGTTTCTTAGTGTCCATGATGCGGCCACTCCTGCGTTAGTCGCTTCGCACTCGACGGTGGTCTCGGCCCCCAATAGCGTAGTCAATTCACGCGAAGCCGCGAAATACCGGAGGCTTTGGGGCATCGACGATATTCACGTCCGCTCGACCGCCTCCGGTTCACTGATCCGCTTCAGCTACCGAGTGGTAGATACAGATAAAGCCAACATCTTTATGGACAAGAAGTCCCAACCTCTCCTGATTGACGAAAGTACACATCTCGCCTTGCAAATTCCGGTTATGGAAAAAATCGGACAATTGCGACAAGTCTCAAAACTGCAGAATGGCAAAGAATACTGGATGGCCTTTTCGAACAAGGGACATTACGTCAAACCAGGCAACCGAGTGGATCTTGAAATTGGCAAAATGCGACTTGAAGGTTTAGTGATAGAAGGTATTGCTTCAGCTTTGCATTAGACTGAGAATGAATGGCTGTTGAGGACCTGCGCATAAACAATCTTCTGAACTGCACATTCCAGTCTGAAGCCCCTTTGTTCCACGTCAGGCATCACGTCTGAACTCAAGTGTCGGCCTACTGAAGGCATTTTTTGTTCACGGCTAAGCTTAACTGCAAGAATCCCCGCTCCAAAACTTCATGGGTTTATGAGATGGGTTCTAAGCCGCAACCCCCGATCTACGTACCTTTCTCGATAACAGATGTGATAACCACGATGGCTGCTAAGTCGTGCTACAGTCGGCCCAAAGCTTTGAGTACATATACTCAGGGACTGGGGAAAACGCTGGTGATACCGCAAGAGAGCGGCGATAGCTCGAATGTCTCGAACCACGCACCTATCGCAACCGTCGATTTTTCGCAGCCAGAGTTGTCAACCGAGCTCTACGTCCGGGCGAGCGCCGTCGTCTCTCGGTTGATAGCAGGGGAGACGCTTGTTATGCCGGTGAAGCGGAACGTCGGTGACTTGTCGAGCTTGTTCAGCTTCAACGGGACCGGAGCCACAATCTGGGATGCGCTTGAGACGCCTAAAAGCTTGCAGGACATCTGTGATGTGATCGATCGCAAGTACGACCTGAGCAAGGAGAAGGCGGAAGAAGACGTAAAGCTCTTCGTGCGTGAGCTCTGTTCGCTTGGTCTGGCCAAAGCTTTGGCAGAACCTGAAAACACACCAGCGATCGGGAACGACAAAAGCGCCGGGAAGATCATCGCTCCGGAGTAATGTCTACACGTTCGTTTTTTTCAAGCCGCGCAGGTGGTGCCTGAGGGGGTGGTGATGGAAGTAAGAACATATGGCGAATTCAGTCGATCGGTGCATGGCTACTACTCTGACAACCGCGCTCCTCTCAGCGTTTCAATCGAGATAACCCGGCGCTGTCCTTTGGAATGCCTGCACTGCTACAACAACCTGCCCATG
>Ga0206931_1075_pt1 | contig 32643 bp, 24 predicted proteins | sample Alteio_BWOrgHeat_17_FD_152946 | JGI IMG/M metagenome (GOLD analysis project Ga0206931, IMG submission 152946) | Enriched cells from forest soil in Barre Woods Harvard Forest LTER site, Petersham, Massachusetts, United States -... | ecosystem: Environmental > Terrestrial > Soil > Temperate forest >...
TGGCATGCAACGCACCGAGGTTATGTGCGGCAGGTGCAAATCGCATCTTGGTCACGTGTTTAACGATGGGCCACCACCAACAGGCCTGCGCTACTGTATAAATGGCGTGGTACTTGATTTTGAAAAGGCTAAAAAAGCAGAAGAAAAATATAACAGCGATAAAAAACCCGCTGGAAGTTAAAGTTTGGATTATGTGAGGTTGACAAGGGCTTTGTGTATACAAGGCCCTTTTTTATTATAGACTTCAATACGCAATTGCAGATAGTGCCGGAGTGGTGTTGATAAAAAACAACACCAAAAGAGGCCTAAACATGAAATGAAACTTGGTGTTTGTGCTAAAATTGAGGTTATTTGCAACGCAAATACCACTAGTAATTTTCAATACTTTTTACATGCTTCCAAAATATAAAAGAATTTTATTAAAGCTGTCGGGAGAGGCATTGCTTGGTACGGGTGAAAACAAAAGCGAGCCCTTTAACGCGCCTATTATTGAGCAATACGCCAATGATATTAAGGCTGTAACTGATTTGGGCGTACAGGTGGCAATAGTAATTGGGGGCGGAAATATTTACAGGGGGATGAATGAAGCAGAAAGCGGCATTGAAAGGGCGCATGGCGATTACATGGGCATGCTGGCAACCGTAATAAACGGCATGGCTATGCAGGCCATGCTTGAAAGGGTTGGTGTATATACCCGCCTGCAAAGTGCCATAAAAATGGAACAGGTTGCTGAACCTTATATACGGCGTAAAGCAATGCGCCACCTTGAAAAAGGCCGCGTTGTTATTTTTGGCGCAGGTACCGGCAACCCATACTTTACCACAGATACTGCAGGATCATTAAGGGCGATTGAAATGAAGGCTGATGTTATTTTAAAAGGTACACGCGTGGATGGTATTTATACTGCCGACCCTGAAAAAGACCCTACAGCCACTAAATATGAAACTATCAGTTTCCAGGAGTGTATAAGCCGTAATTTAAAAGTTATGGATATGACTGCATTTACGCTTTGTATGGAAAATAAGCTGCCTATTATTGTTTTTGATATGAATAAGCCGGGCAACCTTATTGATGTTGTAGAGGGCAAACAAGTGGGAACGCTCGTAAGTTAAAACGTCATTGGGCCATTGGTCAATAAGTCATTTGGAGGGGCCTTGAAGTTTTTTAAACACTTTCAAGGTCTTTTTTAATACATCACCATAACTCATTAAACAGCTATATAGCCGCCGTGGCTGGGACAGGAAATTGACTACGCTTTTTTTCGATGGGCGTTGCCCGCCCGGGTTGTGCCGTTCGGACGGGCCCATCGCTGACAGATGCAGCCCTTTCAGGACGTAGATAGGTGTTATCCTAAACCCACACTACTTTATAAACCATTTAAAATATTTAAGCTTGCCCCTAAACGGCGGGTACTTAATAGCCAGGTTAAACCAAACCGGTGTTTTCATAACCGGTTTTAGCCGCGTAAAAGTATCAAACGTAAACTTGCCATGGTAGGCGCCCATGCCGCTATTACCCACACCGCCAAAAGGCAGGTGATGATTGGTAAAATAAACATCTGCGTTATTAATACAGCCGCCACCAAATGAAACATTGTTTATCCATTGCTGTTCTTTCTCTGCACTTGAGGTAAACAGGTAAAACGCCAGCGGGTTGGCATGCTGTTTTACAGTTTGTATGGCTTCTTCAGTAGTATTAAAAGTTATTACAGGCAACAGCGGGCCAAAAATTTCATCCTGCATTATTGCTGCGCCGGGTTTTATATTGTCTATTAAAGTAGGCTCAATAAATAATTGTTGCTTGTTGTGGGTGCCCCCATGCACAATATTGCCATCAGTAAAATAGCTCACCAGTTTGTCAAATCGCTTTTCGTTAATTATCTTCCCATATTCATAACTATTGGCAGTATCATCTCCATAAAATTCCTTCATACTTTTTATTATGCCGCTTATCAATTTATCCTTTACTGATTTGTGTACCAGCAAATAATCAGGGGCAATGCAGGTTTGGCCAACATTTAAAAACTTACCCATAGTAATTCTTTTGGCCGCTATCTCAATATTAGCATCTGCTTCAACAATGGCGGGGCTTTTGCCACCAAGCTCTAATGTAACTGGTATTAAGTCTGCTGCTGCCCTGGCGTATATAGCTTTGGCAACGGGTATGCTGCCGGTATAAAGAATATGATCAAACCTGAATGCATCCATCATCGCGGGTATTATTTCTGCGCCGTCACCCTGCACTATGCTTATATATTCCGGTGAAAAGGTTTCTGCAATAATTTTTTGCATAATAGCTGCCGTAGCTGGCGCAAATTCAGATGGCTTTATTACCGCGCAATTGCCCCCCGCTACAGCCCCCACCAGCGGTATAAATGATAGTTGCAAAGGGTAATTCCACGGCGCTATTATAAGCACCACGCCTAACGGGTCGCGGTATATTTTGCTTGATGAGGGCAGATTGGCAATATCGGTTCCAACTCGCTTCGGTTTCATCCATTTACCTAGTTTTTTCAGAGCAACGCTTAGCTCGGCATATACCAGGCCTGTTTCAGATATATAGGTTTCTTCGGGGCTTTTCTTTAAGTCATAGTATAAGGCGTCATTTATGGCCTGCTCGTTTTGGTGTATCGCCTTTTGCAGTGCAAGCAACTGCTGACGGCGGAAATTATATGAGCGGGTAACGCCGGTTTCAAAATAATTACGCATGTTTTGCAGCAGTTGCGTGTACATATATGGAAATTGATTGCTTAAAGATAACGAGGTTGCAATATTTATGGTTTTCTTTCGTGTTGATTAATAAGTGTTAATGATACAATTACCGTTTTTACACGCGGCTTGCCATATAAAATTTTTTTGATTTGCCGTTGTTTAATAAATTCATCGCGTCAAAACTACTTTTATATCACTCTCTAACATTGCAGCGTAATGAACAACAATGAGCAAAACAGCAGTAACTCATCCCGCAGAAAATTTCTCCGCAACACCGCTACGGCATTTGCCGGTATGTATATTGTGCCCCGCCATGTGCTTGGCCGTGGCTTTATAGCACCCAGCGATAAGCTGATGGTAGCAAGCATCGGCGCCGGCGGCAAGGGTAATGATGATATTAACCATTTTTACAAAACCGGTAAGGCCAATATTGCATTTTTGTGCGACGTGGACGATAGGTCGGCTGCAGACAGTCGTAAGCTTTTGCCAAATGCAAAATATTACAAAGATTTTCGTGAGATGCTGGAGAAAGAGGGAAAGAGCATTGATGCAGTATCTGTTTCTACGCCAGACCATACCCATGCGGTTGCCGCAATGGCTGCCATGCAGTTGGGCAAACACGTTTATGTGCAAAAACCCATGTCCCACGATATTTATGAAGCCCGCAAGATGACTGAGGCTGCAAGAAAATATAAAATAGTTAGTCAAATGGGTAACCAGGGAGCAAGCGGTGATGGCGTAAGGCAACTGGTTGACTGGTATCGCGCCGGCATAATTGGAGATGTTACCGAAGTTTGGTGCTATACTGACAGACCGGTTTGGCCACAAGGCGTTTTAAGGCCAACAACGTCTTCGCCTATACCTGCAGAGCTTGATTTTGACCTGTGGCTGGGTACAGCACCTAAAAAGGAATATTTTGACGGCCTGCTGCCTTTTAACTGGCGTGGCTGGTGGGATTATGGTACCGGTGCGCTTGGCGATATGGGTTGCCATATTATTGCGCCGCCGTTCCAGGTGCTGGAGTTGGGTTACCCTATTTCAGCAGAAAGCAGCGTATCAACCCGTTATGTAGAGAATTGGAAATCTCAGTACGCACCTGATAGTGGTCCTACATCATCATACACAACATTAGTTTTTAAACAAAAAGATGGTAAACCCAACTTGAAGTTTCACTGGATGGATGGAGGTATTCAGCCCGAAAGGCCGGAAGAACTGGGTGCCAATGAAATGATGGGTGATGGTGGCAACGGCGTAATATTTGTGGGTACCAAGGGCAAAATGATGTGCGGCACTTATGGTGTTAACCCGCAACTGCTGCCTACATCCAAAACAAAAGAAACAAAAGTGCCGCAAACCATTGACCGTGTACCGGGCAGTGCAGAAGGCCATTACAGGGCATGGATTGAGGCCTGTATTGCCGGTTATGGCAGTAAAGAGGCTAACAACCTTAGCAGCCGTTTTGACCTGGCAGGTCCTTTAGCGGAAACAGTGCTGATGGGCAACCTTGCCATACGCAGCGCCGATATACAAAAAACCGACAGCAAGGGCAGGGTTAGTTACCCTGGCCGCCATATTAAACTGCTGTGGGATGGAGATAACATGAAAATTACCAATTTTGATGATGCCAACCAGTTTGTAAAACGTACTTACAGGGATGGCTGGAGCCTGGGAGTGTAGTTTGATTGCGGATTACCCGATTGCGGATTGCAGATTTAATTGAAGCGAAGAATAAAAAGCAATAGTTAATATTCTCGAATAGAGTAAAATATAAAAAGGCTGCCATTGGGCAGCCTTTACTCTTAATAACCATTCCATTTTCAGCGTAAGGTAACCGTGCCAGGCTTAGCTTCATTGCTGGCCTGTGCCGGGGCCTGTGTTGTGTGTGCGGTATTGGCTTTTAAATGCTGTAGCGGGCAATAGTGGGCTACATGCAGGCCCACACCGGCTGACAGTAAAATGCCTGATGAAATGATGGCAATTTTTGTTTTCATTTTTTTTGTGTTTGAAATGATACCACAATTGGTTGGTTCAAATGTAGGGCAGGTGATAAGCCATTGAAAGCTATATAACAGTGAACAGGACAAATAGAAAGTTGAAATGGCAAATGAAACTGTGATGACGATTCGTTAACCGGCCAGCCACGCCAAAAAATGATTTGCCTTTATTTTACTAACTGTAATTTTTTCAGTGAATGATGTGTTTAAGTTTAGCAGCAGCTTTCTGCCAAAATATTTTGACACATCTTTTATTGCTCTTTTTTGTACAAGATATTGCCGGTTAACCCGGTAAAAATTGTTGCCGGCGATGCTTTCCACTTCTTCCAGCGTTTCGTTAATATAATATTGCTCTTTGGCAAAAGTTACCAGGTGTGTAATATTATTATGCAGGTAAAACAATGCTATATCTTCAAGCTTTACAGGCAGTATTTTGTCCTTATAAAAAACAAGTATAGCCGCCTGTTTTTTTATTGCTACCAGCTTATCTTCAAATCCAGCGTAAGAGTCTACAGCTTTTGTAAACCTGTTTTTTAATTGCTTAAATTTTAAAAGCGCTTCAGCAACTGTTTTTTGGGTGAATGGTTTTAAAATATAACCGATACCTGCTGCTTTAAAGGCTTGCAAAGCATATTTGTCATAAGCTGTGCAAAAAATTACCGGGGTATCGTTACGCAGCGTATCAAATATTTTAAAGCTTAATCCATCACCTAACTGTATATCACTAAAAATCAGGTCAGGCCCGTCATTTTCATCAAACCATGCAAGAGCCTCTTTGCCTGAAGACAATACTGCAATAATTTCGGCGTCCGGCTCAACTTTTATAATAGTATTGGCCAAATCGCTTGCGGTATGGGGTTCGTCTTCTATTATTACTATTTTCATTCCAATACATTAATACTTACTGCAAATGTTTTGTCGTCTTTCTTAACAGCTATGTTTGTGCCGTTTAGCAATTTATAGCGTTCATCAAGGTTAGCAAGCCCGGTGCCGGCTTCATTCTCAACAGCGGCATTAGGTTGCAGGTTATTGGCAACGGTTATTACTTCACTCTTATAAACAATATCAATAAATAGTGGCGCGGCAGTAGTTAGTGTATTATGTTTCACCGCATTTTCAGCCAAAATTTGTAATGAAAATATTGGCAGGTATTTAGTTCTCTGTACTTCAGCAGGCACGTTTATATTAAACTGCAGTGCCTCTCCAAAGCGTATTTTTTGCATCTCCAAATAATCAGTGCAAAGTTTTACTTCATCGGCCACCTTAACGGTATTTACATGCCCGGATGAAATGGAATACCGCAAAAAATCTGATAGTTTAACAAGGTATTCCTCAGCACCTGCGGGTGAGTTTTTAATAAGTGCCTTTAATGTACTTAAAGAGTTAAATAAAAAATGAGGCTGTATCTGGTGCTTTAATTGTTGGTTGGCAGCCTCCATATTTTTAATACGCAATTGCATATTCTCACTTTCAACAACTACATTCTTTTCCTTTACCATTACCAAGTCTGCTAAAATTAATATAGCAGTGTTTATGCTAAAAAAAACCACCAGGTGAAAATGAAGCGCCATACCCTGCTTACCCATATTACTATGCAACGAGCCAAACATGTGCTGTACAATTAACACACTTAATACTACGCACAGCAAGCAGCTTAAAATATACCTTGTTGTACTGCTTTGGCCCTTCTTATTTTTTAATAAAAAAACAAGTACAATATTTATTGCCCACATAACCAAAACCAAAGCAAATATCCATAATAAAGCTACCGGGTAGGCACCAAACTTGTAACGGCTAACAATAAATAAAGGCGTTACTACAAGTGCGCTGATGATTGGCGAGGTGTATAATGCCACCAGGCAAAGCTTTTTTATAGTTGTGTCTTTTATCACTAAGGGTAAGTTACATGTAATTAAGGCAGGTGCAAAATTGCGCCACCTGATTTAGTCACCGGTTTTTAAAATATTGATGCGGGCAAAATGGTAGCCGAAATGGACAATATAGGTGTGATGGCGCTATACCAAACCATACTTAACTGCAAATGCAATTACTTCAGCCATATTTTTTGCCTTTAACTTACGAAGAATGTTTTTACGGTGCGATTCTACTGTTAAATAGCTAAGGCTGCGTTTATCCGCAATGGCCTTGGTGCTGTCGCCACCGGCGATTAGTTTAATAATTGCCACTTCCGTTTTGGTAAGCTTGTGCTGGCTTATAAATTCTGTGCCCGGCTGCGGCGCATTTATTTCAGTTTGTTGTGCAGGGTAGTTGCTGATAAAAACATTTTCGCCCGCTACTACCTTGTAAAGAGCATCTTTTAGTTCTTTGGCACTTATGTTTTTGTGTACAAAACCGTTAATGCCATTTTTTTGTATAAATGTTTTTATTGACGCATCATAATGCATACTTATAAAAATTATTTTTATGCCGGGCTTATTTTTCTTTATAAGTGCCGCAGTTTCAAGCCCGTCTAAAAAAGGCATGTTTATATCGAGCAAAATAATGTCTGGCGATAGCCGGTTAAGCACCTGCATCAGCAACTTGCCATTATCTACTGAAGCCAATACTTCAAACCCGGGTGTGCTGTTAATAATCTGCTCCACGCCGTCAGCAAATAGTTTATGATCATCTGCAACTATAACTTTTACCGGTTTTAAAAAGGTTGGCTGCATAAACTTATAATGGTATGTGCACAATGGTTGTAGTGCCGTTGCTGTTACTGTCAACATTAATATAGCCTTTCAAAAATTCAACACGACCGGCAATGTTTCTAAGGCCTATTCCATTGTTTTGCTGCCCTGTTTCGAAACCAATACCGTCATCTTCGCACATTACCTGCACTGCGTTTTCTTCAATCAGCAATTGCACCGACGCCTCAGAAGCCATGGAATGCTTAATAATATTCGCAAGCAGTTCGTTGATTATCCTGTATATGGTAATGGCAAATACTTCGGGCAATTTTCTCTCATCCCCATCTGTAATTAATGTAAAATTTACTTTACTTACAGCGTTAAGTTCGTTTACGCGCTGTTCCAATATTTTAAAAATACCAGCTGCTTTAAAATCTTTAGGCAAAAGGTTGTGGGCAATTGTACGTATATCGTCTACTGCTCTGCTGCTTAAAAACAAGCCCTTTTTATAATAGCTTTCCATTTCATCATTACCCCTGGCATTTTCGGGCACATTGCTTATGTGTAAAGCCAATGCACTAAGGGTGGCGCCAACATCATCATGCAGGTCTTCGGCAATCCTTTTTCGTTCATCCTCCTGGGCGCCTACAATTTTATCAATTAGTGTGGCCTGATATGTGTTTATTTGGGTAAGCAGTGTTTCTTTCTCTTTTTTAAACAGGTTATAGCGGTAAATTATACCGAGAAACACTACTAAAGTTTCAATTACCAGGCCTGTCTGCAGATCGTTGGGGTGTTTAAGCTCAGATGCTGCAACATCATTTACGCCTAAATAAATCAATACAAACTCCAGCATACCCCAAAACAGGCATAGTATTGCAGCTATATAAAACCATGCTGGTTTATAACCCTGTATTACCTTTTCAATGGCGCTGGCAAAAACAAAACACAGCTGTGCCACGGCCAGGCAGGCAAGCGATTTTTGGTAAATGGCAGTAACAACGCTTGTTTCAGGGGATATAAGAAAATACACGCAATAAAATATGGTAGCGCCAACGCAGCAGTAATTAACAATATCCACAAATATCTTTATTTTACTATTGCTGTACTTCTGGTTTAAAAAAAGCTGCATTACGTAGGCAAGCAGAAAAATACCACAACAGGGTATTATGTATCTTACCAGAGTTATTTTATCGCTGGTTCCATGATAAAAATATTGCCTGTCAAGCCCCTGCGTTAAAAAAATTTCATACAGTATGCATACAATGTATACTGCATATAAAAAATGTAATTTTTCATTCAGAAAAATACCCAGGAAAATATTTAACAACATAGCAGTAAGCATAATGCCTGCAATAAGGCCGTTTACCATGTAAAACCGTTCCTCCTTGTCTTTAAATGCGTTGGTATTGGATAGCTCTGGAGCGAAATAAGGGTTATGCCCGTTGTGAATATTTATAAAGAGCAGAACAGTAACGGTTTGGCCCCGCTTAACAAACAAAGGGAAAACATTATCGTAATACTTATATGGCTTTACATCAAAAGGATATGCATAACCACTTTTACCAAAATAGGTAAAGGCAGCCCCAGTTTTTGTGTAAGCAATTACGCTGTACAGCTGTGGATGATTTAGCTGGTAATAAAAGGTTTCGTCCTGTGCAAGATTGTTTTGTACGGTAAGCAGCAGCCAATAATATTTTGAAGGGCTTTGCAGATCGTTATAAGTTGTTGATGGAAAAAATCTTGCAAAATCCTGCCTGTTTATACTGTCGTAAACAAAGCGGGGTGTGAGCAATTTATTGGTTTCATAAATGTATAGATGGCTTGTTAGAGTGCCAGCGTTTTTAGAATTAATAAAAAATGTGTCTCTAACCGGTTGAGCACATAAATTAACTGGTAACAAACCTATTGCCACACACACAATAATACCTGTAAGCAGGCTGTTATAAATTGCTTTTTTAAACCACATGTATTTGCCTGAGGGTTTAAGCTATACTTGCAATATTAAACACATTGTAAGATATTAATATATACCTGTAAACAGGTATGCCTTAATAAGTGAAAGCTATTATATTTTTACGGTAACATTGTTTTAACACCCAGACCCTTTTTTTGGTCCTAAACCTTAAATAAAAACCTTTGCTAAAGAGCTTACAGGCAAAGGTTTTTATACTTATTCCGGAAGCAGTAATCAAAAACCGGCCTTGCGGCTAAACCAGTGCTGCGGAGCTAAAAAAGAGAACCCCGGCAAGACTACCGGGGTTTTTTCAACCCTAAACCCTTAAAAAGCGCAATATACAAAAAATTTCCCCGGTATTATTGTACCTTTTATCAAAATTTATTTTTGCAGTTTTTACAATTGCCGCATGCTGGCGATGGAAATGCGATACAATACTGTTAATCATAGCACTATATATAGCTGCATTGTTAATTGCAGGGGCATGGCAGCTTTACTTTTATAAAATGCAATTGTGTATGTTTTTACCAGGCGATAACAAAAAAATTTTGGGCATAGCAGCGTTTATGTGTGTTTGTACAACATTTGTGGCCGCACAAGAAGCTGCCGTACAGCAAAAAGGATATTATTCCAGCGATTTTATTATTGACGGCATACCCCGCAATATTACTTTTTACATACCGGCAGGTTTTGGCAAAAATGATACATACCCTTTGGTGCTTATGCTGCATGCTGAAAGTGAAACGGGTAAAGTTGTTATAAAAAAATATGGAGATGATCTTGAAAAGCTTGCAGATTCAGCTGCCGCTATCATAGTTTTTCCCGATGCTGTACATGGCCACTGGAATACGAAAATAGGCAACCAGGCGGCGACCGACACTGTTAATGACGCCGGCTTTGCCAACATAATGATTGATTATTTTGTACAGCAATACAAGGCCGATCCAAACAGAATATTTGCTGAAGGCTTTAACAGTGGTGGCCAAATGGCATTGAGGTTAGGTTGCGATATACCTAAAAAAATAGCCGCCACTGCACCCTTTACACCTTCTGCTGATGATATGCAGAGGAGTTGCCTGCAAAAGGTTGCTGTTTTTAATGGAGATAAATACATGAAACAGCCCGGCAGAAAATTAAGCTACGATGCACTTAGCGACGCATTTAATTTTTTGTTGCAACACCCGAAAACCAAGCAATAGTATGTGCGTGAACATTAGCCGGCGTTAAAATATTCGGGCACCCGCCCGTTGCGTTGCATGATTCGCCCAGGGCAGATGGCTGTGCATTTTACCTTTTACTGCAATAATTTATTCATGCAATGCCACAGCAAGTAAATACCAGGTAGCATGGGGAAGCCACTGTTCGCACCAGCGCCAATCATAGTCTTTACCCGTTACAGTATATGGTACGTTGAGGTCAATACTATGTTCATCATCCAAACCAGATGTAACCCCGTTGATGATTCCGCCCGGGGCGTTTGTATATTCAAATGTGCCAAAAAAACCATACACGGGATTGTTATGACCGGTGCCCTGCAGCATACTGGCATCAAATGGGTTTAGGCCAAGTATCCAGTTAAGCTGGTTAATTGCAAATGTTTCCAGTGAATCATGAAATGCCTTATCATCTGTAAACAACGGCGCGGCTAACCTTGCTTCGGAGGCTATTGAACCTAATCTTGCGTTTTCGCCCTGCCACCATGGAGCGGCCTCGCTTTCATGCGGAAAAAAGAACGAAGTATGCCTGTTGCCCGCTGTATCCTGCACCAGTTGCCTGCTGTAACCAAAAGGGTTATTTACTTCGCCGGTTACCCGCAATTCAAATTCAAGCGAGCGTTTTATAGCTTTTTTTATTTCCACTTGCATACCGGCATCTGCAATGGGATAATAATACAATAAACTCACTGCCGGCAAGCCCGCATCAGACGGGTGAAAGAAAGGCCTGTCTTTATCATCAGCGCGCCAAAAATCAACATAATTGCCCCATTTGCCAAGCCTTGCCAGTAACTGGCTTGCCCTTTTATGTGCGGCCTGGCTGTACACGGCTTTCGCGGTTGCTTTAAACAATTCTGTTGCTGCACTTAGTGCACAATAATCATCCAGTATATTTTCTTTTCCGTCATTCGTCATGCTCACATTGTTTGCCTCCAAAAAAGCAAATGCCCTTTCTGCAGCCGCTAAATATTCAGCGTTGGTGTAATCGCCTGATGTATCATAGGTAGACGCTAAGGCCAATGCCGCAATCGCCATTCCGCCGCCGCTGCGGTAACTGCATTCGTAACTGCGCGAGGTGGTATCATTACTGCTTCCACCAAACGTTTCATTTTTTGTTTTCTTTATTGTATAGCCTTTGCTTTCCATACCAATGGCCCTGTCTTTTGCCATTTTGCCGGGGCCGGGCGCTCCTACGCTGCGGTAAAAGCTGCCGCCGGGTGCCTGCATACGGCACAAATAGTCAGCACCATACATTGCTTCATCAAGCAACCGCCTGTTATACTGCCTAAAGTCTGTCGCGGGCTTTTTTACCAGCAGGCTATATGTTTTCAACAAGCTCCAAACAGTTAGTGAAACCTGTTGCGGGTTAAAATAAGAGGAAAAGCTGAGATGGGAAAGATGCTTACCGTAGTCGCCCGTAGCATCATACCAACCGCCATGTGCATCAACAAAGCCTTGCGATCTGCCCGCAAAAGGTGAATTGCGGTCGGCTTTATCTAAAAGGCCGGAGCTTCTCTGGCCTTTAAAGTAGTAGATCACATCACTTATAGTTGCGCTTTCCAGTACATTTTTACCAATTTTAAACGGGTAAGATGTTACTATTTTGCCAGGAACAGAAACCTGTACAGTATAAGTACCAGGCGATGTAACGGAAGTAAAATCAATTGTCCAAAAGAGAAAATCTTTCCATTTATCTACAGGCCCACTATAAACTGCCTTGCCTTTATACACTACCGTACCATCTTCTGTGTTTATAATACTGAATTGGGCATCCTGCAATTTTGCGTCAGCCACAATAATGGCCTGTTTGGCTTTATCAAACTCATAACCAACCTGGTTGGTAACTACTTTTATTTTTTGCGCAAACAGGAATGATGGTATAAGCAGCAGACAGCAAAAAGCCCTTATTGGTTTTGGCATGTTATAGAAAATTGGAACGGTAAGATAAGCAAAAACGTGAGACGGGAAACGACAAACGTGAGACCGGGTGATGTGTTAATATGATGAAGTAAGCCTTCGTGTTATCCCTTCCATGTCATAATGAAACTTAAATTCAAAGGTCCTTATGTTTCACGATTGACGATTCACGCTGATTAACGATTGATTAACGACCCCTTATCTCAGTACCATCTGCCTGTCAGCATCAAGTCTTAGTAATATAAAAATAAGCACAGTAAAGGTAAGCAGCGATGAACCACCGTAGCTTATAAAGGGTAATGCTATGCCTATGCTGGGGAATAGCCCTATAGTCATACAAATATTTACGGCAATATGAAAAAACATAATACTTGCCACGCAATAAGCATATACCCTGCTAAAAGTACTTCGCTGCCGCTCGGCCATCCATACTATGCGCAGCAACAAAGTAACGTAAACGCCCAGAAAAACAATGCAGCCGGTAAAACCAAATGCCTCACCCAGGGAGGTAAAAATAAAATCCGTATTTTGCTCTGGTACATATTTGCCACGGGTTTGGGTGCCCTTTAAAAACCCTTTGCCTAAAACCCCACCCGAGCCAATGGCAATTTTACTTTGCCTAACATTATAATCGTCAGTTTGGTGGGGTGCTTTGGTACCTAACCCCTTTTTATAAGCAGCATTATCTTCACAATTATATTCTTTACCAAACGCCATATAAATACGCTGGCTTTGGTAACACTCAAAAACATTATTAAAAATATACGGCACGGCAAACCGCTGAATACCAACACAAACACCCCAAATAGAAGCCAATACAACTAAAATCATCCTGTTGCGCTTAATTTGAAAGCGCATAATATAACCAACGATGCCTGCAATAACTGTTAGTATACCTGCCAACCAGTTTTTTTCAACCAGTAACGTGGCAATTACCAAAACTGCAAACGAAAAACCAATTACCAGCACTTTTGGCGGCAACCCCTCACGGTACATGGCAATAAAAAAGCAAGTGTACACAAGGGCCAGCCCGGTTTCGTGCTGTAGCCTTGAAAGAACTGCGGGAAACAGCGCTATGCATGCAGCTATAATTTGCGACCTTGTTTTACTAAAATCCATGTCCTGCAGTGAAATATATTTTGCAAGCGCCAGCGCTGTAAAAATTTTGCAAAGCTCAGCAGGCTGCAGGTTAAAGCCGCCACCAAGCGGTATCCAGCTTTTGCTGCCATTTACACTGCGCCCAATTACAAAAGTTGCCAGCATAAGCCCTATGCCAAAAACATAAAAAAGATTAGCGAAGGCTGTATACAATTTACTGTCACTCAGCAGGATAAATGTTGCAAGAATAACACAAATACCAGCGAACATCAACTGCTTGCTGTAACTTGTTTTACCACTTAAAAATGAGGTAACCCAGTTAACATCCGGCTTATACTCAACCATAAAAATGCAAAGTATACCTATACACACCAATACTGCATAAAGAAAAACCACAAACCAGTCAACACCTTTTGATATGGGTTTATTTTGAATCATAGTTATGCCCTGGTTATTTTAGAAGGTTTGGCTTTCTTAGTATCCGTTGATAATACCATGTCTGGCATAGTAACTGCCTTTTGGTTTTTTGGTGCTGGCTTGCTTACCGGTTTTTTAACATTCAGCGCCGTTACATTAGTACCTTTGTTAAAATAAGCAACCCTTGTAGCAAGACTGTCTTTACTTCTCTGCATTTTTATATGCATCAGGCTATCCTGCCTTACCTTCCGTGCAGAATCCTGCGACTGCATCTCCCTTACCATGTAAACTGGTATAAGGTTTTTATTGGCCATTTCTTCCAGCAATGCTTTCCTGTCGGGCTCGGGTATGCTGTCTTTCAAATATTTTTCAACCAGCAAGCTTGCAATAGGTGCAGCCGCCTGGGCCCCCTTTCCGGCGTTTTCGCACATTACTGCTATAGCTATCACGGGCTTGCCCCGTGGCGCAAAAGCCCCGAAGAACGAGTGGTCCGGCAGTTTTACGCCGTTAAGGGCATTTTCAACCGTGCCCGTTTTTCCACATACCACAATACCCGGTATTGCCACTGCCGCGCCTGTGCCAGATTCCATTACTTCCTGCATGCCATCCTGTACAATATCAAAAACCTTCTCGGGTATATCAAGCGTGTGGTGCTTTACCTTAAATGAATCAAGCATGTGGTTTTCGTTATCCGTCGCGTTCTCAATACTATCCACTAAATGTGGTGTGTAATACCAGCCTTTGTTTGCTATTGTTGCCATGGCATTAGCCAACTGCATAAGGGTTGTTTGCACCTCGCCCTGGCCAATGGCGTTGGAAATTATATTGCATGATACCCAGCGTGGCCCAAATATTTTATTATATGTTGCAGGTACGGGTATATTGCCGCCTTTCTCAAAAGGAATATCGGTACCCAGTGGTTTGCCTAACCCGAATGAATAGGCGTAACGGTTAAAGTTAGCGAGGGCTGCGGAAGCGCTGCCAAATTTAGGATCGTCAATAACCCTGCGAAATGTTATAGCAAAATAAGTGTTGCAGGAGTGTGCAACTGCTTCACGGAAAGCGAAAGTGCCGGGATCCAAACAACCCAGCCGCCGGCCACAGCCCCAATACGCACCAGTGCAGGTTGTGGTCATTTTATCGTCTATAACACCCTCTGTAAGGGCCACCGTACCTACAATTGTTTTAAATGTTGAGCCGGGAGAGTATTTGGCATTAACTGTTCTGTTTAAGAATGGTGAGCGTGGGTCTACCTGTAATTCTGCAAAATGTTTACGCCCATCGGGGCCTGCTATACTTTGCGGGTTATAAGTTGGGCTGCTTACCATGCATAAAATACCGCCCGTGCGGGGGTCAATCGCTACAATGCTCCCCACCTTGTTGGTCATTAATTTTTCGCCCAATTGCTGCAACTCAATATCAAGGCTTAAATGCAGTCCTTTCCCAGCCACGGCCGAGGTATCAAAACTCCCATTCTCATAAGCCCCCTGCAATCTTCCATGTGTATCGCGTATATAGCGTTTAACGCCCCTTACACCCATTAGCACCTTCTCATAGCTGCGTTCAACACCGGTTTTACCAGCATAATCGCCCATCTCGTATTTAACGTCCTTATTATTTTTTATATAGCCTGAATCAACTTCAGATACGTAACCAAATACGGCTCCCCCCGCCCCATAAGGATAATCCCTTACCGGCCTTTCGTTAAGTGTAAAACCAGGGAACCTATACAAGTTCTCATTAAGCCGCGCATACAACTCCTGGCTCAGTAACGGTTCAAACACACTGGCTTTAAACGATTTATTTTTTGCTATGGCAACGCGTATACGTCTTTTAAACTCCGCGGTGTCAATGTTGAGGATGTTGCAAAGGGTAAGCGTATCAGGATTTTTTATATCATTTGGCGTTACTTCAAGGTCGTACATTACTGTGTTCTCTAAAATAGCCCTGCGCTTACGGTCGTACACAAGGCCGCGGCTTGGATAAATTGTTTTGCGGAAAACAGCGTTATTCTCGGCCTGTATTTTGTACTGGGATGAGAAAACCTGTAAATGAAGCAACTGCGCCACTATAATTAAGAAAACAGAAATAAAAATAATTTGCACTACCCTGCTACGGGACTGATTATACACCGGCATATTAAGAAATATGATAAATAGTTGAAAAAGGAGTGAAAAATCTATGCCACAAAATTGACCATTTCTCTATTCATTTTTATCAACATTAAGATAATTTTTATTGATACCAGATTTATTTATCCGCCGATATTGTGGTTTGAGATAAAGCGCAGTTTTGAAAGCGGATATCCCGCCCTGATATTTTTAGACAATATAAAAATATTAAGCGGCGTTGGTGCGAAATTTTGCTTTGCGTGAGAAGAGCATTTCGGTGATAAAGATGAGTAACAGGCTTATTGCAGTTGAACCGGCCACCTTACCAACAAAAAACAAGAAATTACCAACGCTCATCCATTCAATAAAAACAATCACAGCGTGGTGAACAAAAGTGAGTATGATAACATACACACTGTAAGGCGCCCAACCCATGCTTTTAAGGCTTGGCTCAGCATAGCTTACTTCCGTTGTCTCCTGCGGCAACAAAATATTTATAAGAAAAGGCCTTAAAAACGCTATTACCAGGCAAGGTATTAAATACAGCCCCGGGTTGCCGGTAAAATAACCCATTGAAAGGCCAAATATAAAAGCAACTATCAGTAAAAAGCTGCGTGGTATGCTAAACGGCAACCAAAGAATGTATAAAAAATACAGGTATGGTTTAATAAACTGGTGCAACGCCGGTATTTTATTTAACACAAATGCCTGCACCAAAATAAACAGGGCAAAACGTATAATATTTTTAAGCAGGCTACTCATTAACTTTCTGTGTTTTATCTTCCAGTGTTTTTTGCTCCTGCCACATTACATTCTCAACCAGGTAAGCATACTGCAGATTATAAAAATTGGCAGCTGTTTTAACTTTAAGCAGGTAGGTACTTGTTCCTTCCGGGTCGGCCTTTACCTGCGTAACAACACCTATCAGCATGCCGGGTGGAAAACTTAAGTTAACAATATTGCTGGTAAGTACGCTATCGCCATTAGCTACATGTGCACCCTGGGTCACGCTTTTCATAATAAGATAACCGGGGTCTGCGCCATCCCAATCAATTTCACCCAGGAAGAATCCTTTCTTCATCATGGCGCTTACCTTGCTTTTGCGGTTTAGCAAGCTCATAACCCGGCAATAGTTGGCGCTAACATCAATTACTTTACCAACCGCGCTGCCATTTGCCCCAATAACCCCCATGCCAATATTAACTCCCTGGTTTTTGCCCCTGAATAATGTTAAGTAATTATTTTCTTCAGTTACTGAGTTATTTACAACTTTGGCTGGGAGGTAAATAAACCTGCGCATTCGGCCAAGAGTGTCTTTTATGAGAGAATCTACTTTTACCTGCTTTGAGCTGTCAGGCGCGTCAAACGATGAGCCTAATAAGTTAAGAAGTTTTGTATTTTCTTCAGCAAGCTGTTTGTTGGTTTCTTTAAGGTGAAAATAATATTCAACATCATTATACCCCTTGTTTATTTTGCCGGTTACCTCGTTGGCGGTACCCGAATAAACACCCTGGTAAGTTTTATTATAGTTTACAAGTATAGCAAGTGATACACCCAGTAAAACCAGGAACAGGAAGAACGTAAAAAAGCGCCTTATAAATAGAAATATGTTACGCATGGCCCGGTTTGCATGCGCGGCAACGCCGTGCATGCGGCAAGATATTTTTTAATGTAAAATTAGTATTACAAAACTATATACCAGCCACCTTTTGTTACTATAAAAACAATAACAGGGTTACCGCATAATAAAAGGATAACGCTGGTAATTTTTTAAAGCAAGGCCTGTGCCGCGAACCACGCTTTTTAAAGGATCATCTGCAATGTGAACCGGTAGTTTTATTTTTTGGCTAAGGCGTTTATCCAGGCCGCGCAGCAACGCACCGCCGCCTGTTAAATATAACCCGCGCCTGTAAATATCACCTGCCAGCTCGGGTGGTGTTGTTTCCAGTGCTTTAAGTATAGCTTCTTCAATTTTAAATATGCTTTTGTCCAGCGCCTCGGCAATTTCCTGGAAGCTTACCATAATTTGCTTTGGTATACCTGTTACAAGGTCGCGCCCATTAACCGGTATGTCATCCGGTGGTGTTTCCAGGTCTTTCATTGCCGCGCCCACCTGAATTTTTATCTGCTCCGCAGTTCTTTCGCCAATCAGCAAGCTGTGGTAGCGGCGCAGGGCTTCCATAATGTCGGCAGTAAACTCGTCACCGGCAATACGTATGCTTTGGTCGCACACAATACCTGCAAGCGCTATTACCGTAATACCAGTGGTACCGCCACCAATATCAATAATCATGTTCCCAACGGGCTCTTCCACATCAATGCCAATACCAAGGGCTGCGGCCATTGGCTCGTGAATAAGGTAAACTTCTTTAGCTCCCGCCTGCTCAGCACTGTCCCGTACGGCACGTTTTTCCACTTCGGTAATTGATGACGGAATGCAGATCATCATCCGCCAGCTTGGGGGAAATAATGGCTTTTTGGGGTAGATCATCTTGATCATCTCCCGTATCATCAGTTCGGCGGCGTTAAAATCGGCTATTACACCATCTTTTAAAGGCCTTACCGTACGTATGCTTTCGTGCGTTTTTTCGTGCATCATCAATGCACGTTTGCCTACTGCCAATACCTCTTTTGGATTGTTTCGGTTAAGGGCAACTATTGAAGGCTCATTTACTACTACTTCGTCGTTATGTATGATGAGGGTGTTTGCGGTACCCAAGTCAATTGCTATTTCTTGCGTAAAAAAATTGAACAGTCCCATTTATATCTTTACTCCCGGTGGTTGTTGTTATTTATTAAATGCCTGCAAAATTCACGTAAATAAACTGAATAAACAAAGTGTACAATGCAGATTTTTTAAGGGGTTGAAGCTGACGAACGATCTAATTTTTCCTCATGGCGGTTATTAGGCAGCTTTATAGAAAATATTATACCAAAATTACTAAAACGCTTGTAAACCTCTTTTGTTTTTGCATCTTCTTTCTTGCGGATGCAAAGTTGCATGTAAAAACCATACTAAATAAACAAACAGCTATTAAAAACAAACTAAAAAATAAAAAACCAGTACCATTACTTGTTATAACAACAAAACAACGGTACTGGCATGCATGCAACCAGATGAATATCAATAATATGTGCTAAAATAAAAGGGGCTTGCATTACAGCATGGCAGCCCTTATAAAATGTTACCAGTTTTTTAACCCCAATAGTTTTTCACCCAATTCTGTTAGTTCGGCCCTTTGGTAGCGGGTTTGTTCCCATTTACGCGGGTCGCCGGGAAAAGCGTAACCTTCGGGGGCTATCCTGTCTCTCCAACTTGCTATTCTCCATTGCCGCAGGCTTTCATTATCTTCCAGCGCAGGTGACATTGAGACATATTGAGCCATTCTTGGTTTTGCAGATGTATTTTTACGTATGCCATGCGCCAGCATACTGCTGAATATAAGCAGGTCGCCTGCCCTGGTTGTTATTTTTTCAATATTCAGCCCTTTTGTATCTGGCCTGAAGGGATTACGATCGGCCGGCTGGGTCTTTACCCACTCATTAAAATTGCGGAACAATTCGGGTATGCACTGAAAGCCCCCCATATCAATATCTGTGTCAACCAGGGTAATAGTGCCTTGTACATTTACCGGCTTTGGGTTAAGGCTTGTGTCAATATCCCAATGTATAAAGCCTTCATAATTATGTTCGGGCCTTACCGGGAAATTAAGATTTGCCCTGTCAATGGTGGCCCATAGTTTTTCTGTTCCCCAGATATCAACAAAGGCATCATACACCTTTGGATACATACGGTTATCCCACAGGTACTGGTGATTATAAATTTCCACCATTCCTGTGTTTTTCAGCTCCACCATTTCAATGTCTTTTCTCGCAGGGCGATACCACGTGGCGGGGCCGTCAGGATCTTTTTCTTCAAATTCCCATAGAAGGTTTACCATATTATCAATATGGTCTTTCGGAACAGCATCATGTATTATTACGTAGCCATTGTTTTGCCAAAACTGCCAGTCTTCCTCTGTAAGCACGCGTAATGGTTTGCCATTACTCCGGTCGTTAAGTTTTGCAACAAACCTTGCTACAGATGGATTGCCGGGTATTTTTAAATCATCCACCAGCTTGCCTTCAGGCATCATAGTGGGCGCCATTGCAGGCGTCATAGTTGGAGTCATGGTAGCCATCGTTATATTGTTTTAAGATTTTAAAAAATTGTTGGTGATACAAACCTAATAAGATATAGTGTTTGTAAAAAATGTAAGTCCGGGCAAGTCTACGAATTGCCTTTTGTGCTTATCTTATTGCAGCCCTTAAATAAGGGGCATGCTGCAGTACATACCGCTCTGCCGCAGGATTTGATTGCATTGGCACTAATCATTTTTGATACAGAAGTTTGGTTAACAGTGTAATTATTGTTTGGCGTTGTTGCCACATTTACAGCAGCCATATCAGCTGGTTTTAAATGCGTAATTATTGTTGGCTGTACAAACGTAATAAGGTGTGCTATTTAAAAAATGTGTAAGTCGGGGTAAGTCTGAAATCGTTTATTAAAATGAATAATGGTATTCGTCAAAAAAGGGTGAAAACAATTAAAAGTTTTATCTTTATGCAAAGCATTTTTATGACAATTACGAAAGAAGAAATAAACGCTTTAACCGTAACTGAAAAGCAACAGCTTCTTGATATGCTGTGGGATTCTATAAACATAGATGATGAAGCTGGTGAATACGATTTAGAAGCAGAAGAAAGTGAAGAGGAAGTAATGATTTTAAATGAGCGGTTAGCTGACTATGAAAACAACCCTTCTTCTGCAATTCCATTGGATATTGCATTTGAGAGGTTAAAAAAGAGAATATAATGTCATTAGAGCAAGTAATTTCGCCGAAGGCATATAATGATATTGAGCAAATAAGGAATTGGTATGATGAACAATCATCAGTTGCAGGGGATTGGTTTTTAGAAGAATTGTACCTGTATATTAAAAAACTTTCAAAAAATCCTGAACAATATAAACTGGTTACCAATAACGTACGCCGATGCCTTATGAAAAGATTTCCTTATATAATTTTTTTTAGCACTAAACAGGCAGCAATAATTATTTTGAGGGTGCGGTATGCAAAACAGAAGCCTTTAAAAAGATTTTCATAGCAGCATTGAAATCCTTAAATCCTCTTCATTCAAGTTCCGCTATCCTCATACTTATTGTATCTTGCCATAACGATGATGCAGAAAAAGCCACAACAAATATCTTATACGGTTGCCAAAACAGCTTACGGTATTTACCTGGTAAATGAGTTACGGCAGGCCTGCGGCAAAGAATTACCAACTGAAACGGATGTAAAAAAATTTTTACTCCGTATAAACCCATCTATTACGCCCACTGACTTACAAACAGCAAGACAGATAAGCCGGTACTGCCAAACCAATAAAGATTATATACGCGAAGCCAGGGAAGAAACACTTGATAAGGTTGCCAAAGCATTAAATGTTTCTATAAAAAATATGGAGGCCTTCAGAGAAAAGACAAATCCTTTATTAAAGGCATTTAAATACTACAGCCATTATATTGATGAAGCGTTGGTTTATCTGCAGGCGCTTGAACAAACTAATGCTGGCGAAGATAAGAGAAAGTTCCAGGGATTATTTTCTGCGGATGCACAAACAAAAACCTATCTCTCCATGATAAGCTACCATTTTGGAGAAGAAAATAAAGATTTGCCTGCGATTAGCTTTGGTGCAGAAAGCGATTTAAAGACAGAGAGAATCCTAATTGAATTGTTTGACGAATATGGACTGCTGCCACCGCAGTACATGCCCGAAAATATTCTTTTGGACAGTCTGGATAAGCAGCCTGCTAAAACAAATTTTATTGCAATTGGCTTGTTTGGTAACAGGCTAACAGGCTGGATGCACAGCAATAATTATCTTAACTCGTCGTTAAACATTTTACCTGGTGAGAAATGCCTGCAATTGAATGGCAAAAAATATTACGCCAACAGGGATAACGGCATTGATTATGCTCTGTTTTGTAAAATAGCTTTAAGTAACAACAGCACCGTATTTATTATTGGTGGTATTGAAGGTTTTGGCACACAACAAATTGGCGAATATTTACGGGATAGCTGGCTAAACGTTTATAATTATGCAGCCGGACGGCCCGCTGTTACTTTGCTATTTGAAACAGGGGGCGAAACAAAACTGGTTGAACAAATTTTGTAGCATTAGATTGTTTGCGTTTGTGAATTAACACAAGTAGTTTTGCAGTAAATATAAACCAAAACTTTACAAATGGATTTTATCGGCAACATTATATGGCTTATTTGTGGCGGCTTTTTTAGCGCGCTTGGTTATTTTTTTGCGGGGTTGGTATTTTGCTTTACTATAATAGGCATCCCCTTTGGCATACAATGTTTTAAAATAGCTGGCCTGGTATTAATGCCATTTGGCAGGCGGGTAGTAAGCAATGGTAACAGTGGCGGATGTTTATCAACCATTTTTAATATTATCTGGATATTTACCGGCGGGTTATACACAGCTATTATTCACCTGGTATTTGCGTTTTTATTAGCTATAACTATTATAGGCATCCCCTTTGCAAAGCAACACCTTAAATTGATGGAGCTTACCCTGGCGCCATTTGGAAAGGATGTGGTGTGAGAGAAAGGTTCATGGTTCATAGCTGATAGTTCATAGTTAAAAATGTCTTTATTAGAACCTCTTTGACTATAAACAACAAAGCCATCGTAAATGACGGCTTTGTTGTTTATAGTCAACATAAATCGTTCTTAGCCATGAACTATCAGCTATGAACCATGAACTTCTTACTGGCTACCCGCTGGCTTTTCAAGCAGTTTAAAGAACTGGTCTAACTGCGGCAGAATAACTATACGCGTTCTGCGGTTGGCAGCGCGGCCTTCTTCTGTGGTGTTGTCAGCAACCGGCTGAAACTCAGCGCGGCCCGCAGCAGTCATACGTGCCGGTGGTATGCCATATTGATTTTGTAATATGCGTATAACCGCAGTGGCACGCTTTACACTCAGGTCCCAGTTATCTTGCAACAGCCCATTTTTATAAGCAACAGAATCTGTATGGCCTTCAACCATAAACTCAATATCGGGCTGGTTTTTTAACACTGTGGCCACTTTACCCAATACAGTTTTGGCAGCATCTGTTACCTCGTACTTGCCGCTTTTAAATAACAGCTTATCTGAAATGTCAATGTAAACAACGCCTTTATCAACTTTAATATTAATATCCTGGTCATTCAAATCGCCAATAGCGCCTTTAAGGTTCATAACCAACTGCATATTAAGAGAATCTTTGCGCGCTATAGAACCCTGCAGGTCTTTTATATACATGTCTTTCGCACCGATATTATCAAGAGATTTTTTGATGCTTTCCGCCTGTGAGTTTGAAATAACAGATAAGTCTTTCAACTGGCCCAATACCTGGTTGTTGTTTTGTTTTAAAAAGTCAACCTGGTCATTTAATGCTTTTATCTGGCTTTCATACGCTGCCCTTCTTCTTGCAAAATCGTTGGTTGAGTCTTTTGAAGCCCCTTCGCAATCCCTTAACTTACTTTGTGCTTCAAGATACGCGCCGTTCAGTTGCGTGTACTTGGCTTCGGCCTCGCGCAATTTTTTTGGGCTGACACAAGAGAACATGATTGTTGCAGAAATGCAGGCAAGCAAAATGTGATTCATTTTCATGCGCTATGGTTTTAAATGGTTAATAAAGGGCGCGGGTTTTTATTGAGTGGCAAATGTAAGGTACATAATTACACAATTGCATAATTTAAGTAGCAGCAATATAATTTTTAAAGTGTGTTAACATCTTACACAAGTATGCGTTTGTTACATGTAAATTAATTAACCACAATATATTACAAACAAAAATTATTTAATACCCTTTAAATAGTGCAGCAATTTGCGTAACAGATCCTGGGGGTCAAAAGGCTTAATAATAATATCATTCATACCGGCAGCTGCAATTTTATCCTCCTCATTTTTTTTGGGAACGCTTGCTGTAAGTGCAATAATGGGTATGGTCACGCCCATCTCACGTAGTTTTTTAGCTGCCTCATACCCATCCATCTCAGGCATGTGCATATCCATCAAAACAATATTATGCCGTTTTGGATCAATTTTTTCAAGGGCTTCAACACCATTTTCAGCAACATCAATTTCAGCGCCCCATTTTTGCAAAAAGCTTTTTGCAACAAATACATTCATTTCATTGTCTTCCACAAGCAATACAGAAACTCCTTTTAAATCGCCACTATCGTCAAGCGCGCTTTGCATTGCCGGTCTATCCTGCCTTTTCTTTTCAGGCAGTGCAGGAAATGTTTGTGTAAAGTAAAATTCTGATCCCTTGCCCGGTATACTTTTTAACTGCAGCCTGGAACCCTGCAACTCAAGAATGCTTTTGCTTATAGCCAGCCCAAGGCCTGTACCGCCAAAACTGCGCGAGGTTGATGAATCTGCCTGCGTAAATTGCTCAAATATCACCTGCTGCTTTTCGTATGGTATGCCAATGCCCGTGTCTTTAACACAAATCGTAACAGTTATTTCCGCGGCTTTTATTTCATCAACACGCAGTGATAATAATACATACCCTTCTTTTGTAAATTTTATGGCATTGTGCACAAGGTTTGTTATCACCTGCCCGGTGCGGGTGGGGTCGCCAATTACATTGTTTGCAAGCTTTTTATCAATATCAAGCCTTAATTCAATGCCCTTTTCTGTCGCTGAGCCTTTCAAACCGTTAACAATGTTTTCTGCAATTGCCCGCACATCCATCTCAATACTTTCAAAATCTATTTTATTAGCCTCGATTTTATTAAAATCAAGAATATCATTTACTATAGACAACAGGTTACCCGCTGCAAATAATAATACGTTCAGTTGTTCTTTTTGATCTTCCCTGGGCCTGTTTTGCAACATAAGATGGCTCATGCCAATTACGGAGTTGAGCGGCGTTCTTATTTCGTGAGACATTGTGGAAAGAAACTCTGATTTAACTTTAAATCCCTGTTCCGCCTGTTCTTTTGCCTTTTTTAGTTCGTAAGCAAAGCGGAAAGAAAGTATCAATGATTGTAAAAAGAAAAATATGATATAACCTAAGAACAACAATACTCTTGAATAGGTTATTAATCCAAAATACTCAAGGTCGATAGTAAGAATAATCACGAGCATTATACACGTGCTTAGTAACGCATAGATTGAACCTGGCCTTTTATTTTTATAAGCTTTCAGATACACAAACAAAACATAAAATATATACACAATTACCAGTATAAGAAAAGGCTTTATAAGCGTAGTAAAAACTATTGGGGCGAACAGGATAGTTACAAGAATGAACACAGTACAAACAGCAACCATAATTTTAACTATTTGCCTGTTAACATCTTCAGCATACAGGTAACGCATATAAAGCATAAACATTCCCACAGCCGCAAATAGCGAAATATATTCTATGTGCACCGCTATGCCCCAGTCAAGATTTGGTAGCGCAGAATGCAACACGTACATTCTAACGCCTATTATGCGGTAGCTGTAAAACAGGCTGAACAAAGCAAAAAACAGTGTGGCCTTATCCTTTTCTCCAAACATAAACAGGCCTAAAAAAAACAACCCGCTCATAAATATGCAGCCGCCTAACGAAAAATCTATCGCCAGGTCTCTTTTTTCTTCCTCCATTAGCCTGGTTCTGTCACCAATAATAATTTCTTTGTAAGGGCCGCCTTTTGAATGAAGAAAATTTGCAACCTGCAAAACCAACACCAATGTATCTGATGTAAAAGCCAGTTCGCGTGTAATACTTATCCAGTGGGGTGAATAAGCCTGGCGCGTAACGGCAGGCGTACCATTATTGGCAAAAAGCCTGTTATTAATATACAGGTTATAAGAGGTATAAACATCTGGTATAAATAAAGCGAGCTCGCCGCGTTTGTGTGGAAGAAGTACCGTGAGCTTATATGTTGCATACCCGATGGCTGGCAGGTTAGCTTTGTTCCACGACTGGGGGAATGGTGTATAAGAAAATTTTGCAGTATCAGTTTGCGCTGGTTCAAGTAATTGATGCCAGTATAACTGCCACTCCCCATTAAGGGCAAAATCTTTACCATTGATATTTTGTTCCCTAAGATCAATTATACCTTTATCAGCAAGAGGGGTGTAAGTTGTATCAGCTGCCGATGAAATAAGAGGGAATGAAAATAACATCAACACAGCTAAAAATACAGTTATATATTTTTTATGGTACGGGCAGATAGACATTACAGGCTTTTCAAGAAAAATGGAACTAATAAGCAAAATAACGCCTTAATTACAAACAATATTAAAAAAATTTATGTGTTGTTTGCATACCTCCTCGTACCCGCTTATGCTGCACTGCATTACACCCTGATGTTTATGCAGCCTGAGTTATTTTTTTCCACCAGCATTGGGCCTGGGTCATTCTCCACGGCCGGTACAGTTTACAAAAATTTATAGGTGGCTTTTAGCTCAACACCGCTCATATTTTTAAAAGGGCCCCATGGCATAGCGCTGTACGGAATTATTTTTCCCTGCCTGAAAAATGGTGGGCGGCAGCTATATTCAACCAATTGTTAATTTGCTGCCACCACTTATTAACCCGGAGGCTGTTAAGAGCGTTTAATTATTTATTTTGTAATTTAAATCCTTGTCAGCAATTAAACCATACCTGCTTTCCTGCTTTTTCCTTATCCTGGCAAAACCGTTATTTGCGCAGGTGCAGAACAAATTGTTGCTAAACCATATTACAACTGAGCAGGGGCTAAGCAGTAACGAGGTTAAATGTATTTTCCAGGACAGTCGTGGATTTATATGGATAGGAACTTATGATGGCCTTAACCGATACGATGGCAGGAATATTAAAACATACTATCAAAATATAAGTGACACCAATTCCCTCATAAATAGTTGGGTAAACAGCATAACTGAAGATGCGGCGGGTAATTTGTGGATAGGCACGTTTAGCGGTGTTAGTAAGTTAGATGTTGCTTCGGGCAGGTTTACCAATTATAACGCTTCCAGCCTTTTTCCAGGGCAAAAAAGCCTTGTGGGCGAGCAATGTGTGTTTAAAGACAACAAAGGTAATATTTGGGTTAGCAGCGGCGGCCTTAGTTGCTACCAGCAAAGCTCGCGCAGGTTTATAGCACAGCCCTTTATACCGGCAGCTCAATATACAAATTCAAGAAACCAATTGGTGGTTTCGGTGGTGGTTGACAAAGAAAACAATTTTTGGATGGGCACCCTTGATGGCCTGTACCACTATAATACTGTAACAAAGCAATACACACGGTTTAGTGAAAACCCGTCAGACGATGAACGCAGGAAAAATGGCGACCTGCTGGGCAATTTAAATTTACTGGGCGATAACAGGGTTTTGGCTGCATCATGGCATGATGCTGCGTATATTTTTAATGCAAAAACAAACAACACCAGCCCGGAACACACTGTGCCAATTACAGGCAAATTTGACATACGTATATTTAGTGTTAACTGGAATAACAGGCAGGAATACTGGGCCGCCCATAATGCCGGCATCACAAGGTTTGACGAACATTTTGAGAAAATAGCCGAATGGCAGAGCAGCCCGGAAAAGATAAATTTTGATAGCTTACCACAGGGTATAACCAGCGTATTTCAATCAAGGGAGGGGATTATATTTATTGGCACAAGCAACGGCCTGGCCATAGTTAACCCATACTTACAGGTATTTAAAACCTATTATTTTGCACCAAACCAACATGGCGTTGGTTACGATGCCGGGCATATAGCTTCAATTGGGTTTAACGGTGATACATTGCTTGCATCGTCAATTTACAGCAATGCACTGTACATGCTTAATGGCAACTGGCAGTGGCTGCAAACAATAAAAAATTTAGAGAAAACCAACAACAGCGAGCCTAATACTACTATATACGACATTGCCAAGGACAGGGATGACAGTATTTGGTGGATGACTACCTTCCAGGGCCTTGTAAAATTTAATGCAAAAACACTGCGTTACACAGTATATACGCCCCCGGGCGACGATACCATTTTTTACAGGCACAACCGCTTTTACCGCGTGCGTATTGGCAACGACAATAATATTTGGCTCGCAAATTATAAACAAGACCTGCTTTGTTTTAACCGCGCAAAACAAACATTTAAAATATACCAGCCTGTTGCTGCGCAGCGAAGCATTTGGGGCTTGCTGGTTACAAAAAGCAACGACCTTTGGTTTAGTTCAGGTAGTTTTATTGGAAGATATAATACTGCGACTGACAAGTTTGACACTTTTGCGTATGGTGGCAAGGATGTAGGTTACAGCGATATTATTGAGGGAAAAGAAGGTGAGCTTTGGATTGTATCAAGCAGCGGCATCTGGCGGTTTAATACAAAAACAAAAGACTGGCGTAACTGGAGTACAGCAGACGGCCTTTGTAATAACTACGCTGATAAAATGCTGTTTGATAAAAAGGGGCGCTTATGGATAACAACCAGCAACGGGATATCCGCCTTTGACACTACACAAAAAATATTTTACAATTTTACCACCCGCGAAGGGTTGCCTGACAATAACTGGGGTGGTGCACTTGCTATAAATAACAAAGGTGTTATTTTTTTGGGCAGCGATAATTATATTACTTTTTTTGACCCTGAGGTCGCAATCAGGCCATCCCGCAATTACCCATCGTATATTACCGGTTGCCAGGTAAATGGCAGTAGCTATGATTTACCTTCCGGTAACGGCTTAAAAAAATTATCTCTCAATTACAACGAAAATAACCTCAACTTCCAGTTTACAGTAGTTAACCTGTTGCAACCGTTTCAAACATCTTATTACTACAAACTGGAAAATTTTGATAAAGAGTGGCATCTTTCACCATCCGGTGTAATAAATTACACAAACCTTTATGCAGGCAACTACGTGCTGCGTGTTAGCAGCAACCCGGCAAGCGGCAATACCAGCAGTAATGATGCCCTGTATATTACTATACACAACCCTTTTTGGAAAACATGGTGGTTTATAGCTGGTACGGCTTTATTGCTTATTTCATCGGTTACTTATGGTGTAAGGCAGCGCATTCATCATATAAGGACAGAGGCAAACAGAAAGGCCGTTATAAGCCAGCAAATGGCAGACCTGCGCATGAAGGCGTTGCGTAGCCAGATGAACCCTCACTTTCTTTTTAACTCCCTTAATGCCATACAGGAATGTTGCTTAACGGGGCAAATTGATGCGGCCACACAATACCTTGCGCGTTTTTCAAAACTGGTAAGATATATTCTTGAAAACAGCAGCAGGCAATGGATTTCTTTAGCTGAGGAAATTGAGATACTTAAATTATATCTTGATGTAGAATCACTAAGGTTTACCGGCTCTTTTAACTATTACATTGAAAACACAACCCGCTTAAATACCGGGCTTATAAAAATACCCCCTATGCTTGTGCAGCCATTTGCGGAAAACGCAATATGGCATGGCCTTATGCATAAAACAGGTGAGAGGTGCCTATGGATAAGATTTTACAATGATGATGAAAAATTATTTATTGAAGTAGAAGATAACGGCGTTGGGCGGGCGGACAACAAAGAGCATAATCACAAATCGATGGGAATGGGTATTGTAAAAGAAAGAATGAAACTTGTTGAAGAAACACAAAGCTTTCCTGCAGGTATGGAAATTGTTGACAAAAAGGATGCTGGCGGAAATGCGACAGGAACGCTTATAAAATTAACCTTACCAATAATATGAATAACCAGGTTAGAATAATTATTATAGATGATGAAAGTAAGGGCCGCAGCGTGCTGAAAGAAATGATTGCGCGATACTGCAATGATGTTGAAGTGGTGGCAATTGCGGCGGATGGGGCGGCGGGAATAAAGGCTATTAAGCAATACGCACCTGATTGCATTTTGCTTGATATACAAATGCCCGGTATGGACGGCTTTGCGATGCTTGATCAACTGGAGGATACGCCGGGCGAGGTAATTTTTGTTACTGCACATAACGAATACGCAATAAAAGCCTTTAAATACGCGGCTTTTGATTACCTGCTTAAACCTGTTGACCCCAAAGACCTGCAGGAAGTTTTTGACAGGCTTCGTAAACGCATAAAGCAGCCGGGCAATAACAAAAGAATGCACTTACTTAAAAGCATTATACACCAACCCAATATTGCGCCAGCTAAAATAACCATATCATCAGCGGATGGTATAACCATTATAACAATTGCGGATATAGTTTACCTGCGGGCAGAGGGGCCATATACTTTTTTTTATATGAGCACAGGCGAAAAACTTGTAGCATCTGTTAACCTGCAGAAATATGAAGAGCTGCTTGGCGACCAGTTATTTTTTAGAACACACCATAGCTATCTTGTAAACCTTAACCACATACGCAAATTTAACAGGGCCGAAAATACCATCCTGCTCTCAAACGGCCACATCGTAGATGTAAGCAAACGGAAAAAAGACGAGTTTTTGCAGGTATTGTCTGAGCTATAATAGTCCACTTATTAAGCATAATTAACCAGTTGTTAAAGCAGCATGTTTCATTGTAAACTGTTTTTAAATTTTGTTAACGCATTTATTTCTTCCTCCTCTTAAAGTTAACAATATGAAAAAACAACTTTTACTCCTCTCCGCATTTGCATTTTTTACAACGCTCATAAGGGCCAATGTTTTTACCGTTAGTAATAATCTTGCACACCCGGCCGTGTATACTGACATTAATACAGCCATAACCGCAGCATCAAAAGGTGATACCATTTATGTATTAGGCTCACTTACGCATTATCCCCACATTGACATCAGCAAGTTTGTAAACATATTCGGGCCGGGATTTTACCCCCTGAAAAATAATACACTTACTGCAATTGTTGATGGTATTCAGTATCACAGCGGCGCCGACAGTACAATTGTTGATGGCATGGTAATTAACGGTGGTTGCGGGTTTGATAACAATACAACCATTTATAACCTTACTATTTCAAGAAACAGCCTTGTTAGTGGTGGCTTAGGGTTTGGTGGTGGCGATAATACAGCTATGCATAATTTTAAGTTTATTAATAACATCATGGTGCACAGCGGAGTTATGATGAGTCCCGGCGGCACCATGTTTTATAATTTATTAGTAGAGAACAATGTTATAGCCAACAGTAATGGCCCGCTGGTTAACGGGGGCTTTACCAGTAATACCACTATTTTTAAAAATAATATTTTTATGTGTAACGTTAGCGGGGGCAACGGCACATATCCAGCTTTTGGACAGGTATACCAGATAACACTATCAAATAACATTTTTATCGGGTACCAAATTACCAACGGCACGAGTGGTATTGACTACGCCACCTTTGACCACAATGCGGCCTACCTGGTAAGCGGAACTTATGGCAGTGACCCTTTTGCAACACAGCATAACACAAGCATAAATAACATTTACGACCAAAATCCGTTATTTGTTTCCGCAAGCCTGCTTTTGCCAAATGAAAGCAGCGACTATCATTTACAGGCGGGCTCTCCTTCGCTGCATGCCGCGGCAGATGGGGGTCAGCAGGGTGTGTATGGCGGCGATGCAAATGCAAACTGGTCGCTGGCAGGCATGCCCAACCTGCCTTTTATTGTTTCGCTTACACTTAATACCGCTACTATAAATGCAGGTGGTACCATAAATGCAACGATAATTAGCAAATCGCATAATTAGCAGCTTTCTTTTTCACCAAAAAAATTACTATGAAAAAGATAAGCTTAATAACATTATTTTTTTGCTGCCTGCAGCAATGCATGTATGCGCAAAAAAAAGTAAAAGGCGCAGAGTATTTTTGGGATGCCGACCCCGGCCAGGGTCATGCACACAGTTTAACAATAAGCACACCAAAGGATTCTATACACCTGACTGCAAACATTAATACCACCGGGCTGCAGGGAGGCTTTCACAACCTGTACCTTAGAGTATATGATGACAGCGGCCGGTGGTCGTTGCCCGAACAGGCAAATGTTTATGTATATCAAACTGCCACTGTTATATCTCCAAATATAACTGGCGCCGAATATTTTTGGGATACTGATCCTGGCGAAGGTTTGGGGCAAACTATAAATGTTGCAGGCCCGGCAGATTCAGTTAGAATTACCGGTAGCATACCAACATCGGGCCTCAAAGCCGGTTTTCATGCAATGTATGTGCGCACACGCGACAGTAAAAACATGTGGAGCCTGCTTGAACAGCAGCAGGTTTATGTGTTCGCAACTGCTGCCGTTACGTCACCAAATATAACCAGTGCTGAATTTTTTTGGGACACCGACCCGGGGCAGGGTAAGGGACAAACCATAAATGTTGCAGGCCCGGCAGATTCAGTAAAAATTACTGGTGATATACCAACATCAGGCCTCAAACCCGGTTTTCATGCAATGTATGTGCGCACACGTGACAGCAAAAATACATGGAGCCTGGTTGAGCAGCAGCAGGTATATGTGTTTGCAACCGCTGGTGTTACTTCACCAAAAATAACCGGTGCTGAATTTTTTTGGGACACCGATCCGGGGCAGGGTAAGGCGCATAACGTTTCCGTTGGCACAACCGG
>Ga0206931_1076_pt1 | contig 32274 bp, 26 predicted proteins | sample Alteio_BWOrgHeat_17_FD_152946 | JGI IMG/M metagenome (GOLD analysis project Ga0206931, IMG submission 152946) | Enriched cells from forest soil in Barre Woods Harvard Forest LTER site, Petersham, Massachusetts, United States -... | ecosystem: Environmental > Terrestrial > Soil > Temperate forest >...
TGAGATGATGAACTTTCCCGGCGTACTGTTTCACGATGCAGAAGTAATGGCCAAAATAGCTGCTGCCAAAGAACTAAACAAACCTGTTGACGGCCATGCACCCGGCCTGGTGGGTGAAAAGGCCAAACAATATATTGACGCCGGCATTAGTACCGACCACGAATGCTTTACCAAAGAAGAAGCCTTAAGCAAGCTGCAGTATGGCATGAAGATCATCATTCGTGAAGGCAGCGCAGCCAAAAACTTTGATGAACTGATTGATCTGCTGAACGATTACCCCGATCGTATCATGTTCTGCAGTGACGATAAACATCCTGACAGCCTTGTTGCAGGCCATATTAACCAGCTTTGTGCAAGGGCCGCTATGAAGGAAATTGACACCTTTAAAATTCTGCAGGCCGCGTGCGTAAACCCGGTGCTGCATTATGGCCTTAATGTTGGCCTGCTGCGCGTGGGTGACCCCGCCGATTTTATCGTGGTTGATAACCTGCGCGAATTTGGCATTTTTCAAACCTATATAAACGGACAGCTTGTTGCCCAAAGCGGCCGGACTTTTATTGATTCGGTAGAAGCCGAACCAATCAACCACTTTAACTGCGACCCCATTGATGAACCCGATATTGAGGTACCGTTTAACGGCTTATCCCAAATGCCGGTTATTGAAGCCCTGGATGGCCAGCTTATTACCAACCGCCTGGTGGCTGACGTAATTGTAACCAGCGGCCAAATTTTAAGTGACGAGGAAAACGACATACTTAAAATTGTGGTGGTTAACCGGTACAATAATGCCGCAGTTGCCAAAGCCTTTATTAAAAATTTCAGGCTAAAGGGTGGCGCCATAGCCTCATCCGTTGCGCACGACAGCCACAATATTATTGCTGTAGGCGTTGAGGACGAAAACATAGTAAAGGCCGTTAACCTTATTATACAGGAAAAAGGGGGCATAAGCTGTGTTAGCGATGCTGATGCAAAATACCTGCCCCTGCCTGTTGCCGGCCTTATGAGCACGCACGACGGCTACAAAGTTGCCGAGGCCTACACCGAACTTGATGCTATGGCTAAAGAACTTGGTTGCACACTCTCTTCCCCGTTTATGACACTTAGTTTTATGGCCCTGCTGGTAATACCCCACCTTAAACTAAGCGACCTTGGCCTTTTTGACGGCGATAGCTTTAGCTTGATATCATAGTCACTAAGTCATTGGTCAATAGTCATTGGAATGCTGCACGGAATATACCAGGATGTCAAGCTATTTTCAACCAAAGCAAGCGTTTATCCAAAAATCTTCTCAACCCCTTAATGACGAATGACGCTTCGACCTAATGACCCAGTGACAAATGACCTAATGACGAGGATCATTTCTTCGTGCTATCCACCAAAGCCGTTGCGCTCATTATACTCAGTGCAATGCTGTCTGTCTCTTTTGGTAGCTTATAGTGCGCTCTGTAGCCTGCCGAAGCGCCCGGTTTAATAAGGTCGTCAACAATATCTTCATGCTCTTCAACCCTGTTGCCGTTTTTGTCGAAGCAAAGCATTTTAATACGCACATCCTTATAGCTGCACACGCTTGCAATATTGGTAACCGTGCCCTTTACAATAGTTTGCCGGCCAATGCCAAAAAGCGCTTTTTTATCATATTCAGTAATGGTTAAAAAGCCCTGCGGGTTATCTTTCTCCCTTTCCGCCAGCGATTTTTTTGTTTGCAGGTAACCTTTATCGCCAGCCTTGTCTTTGCCCTTGCAGGCAACTATTAAAACTAATACAACCAAAAGCCAGTACGTACGCATAATATAAGCGGGTTTTTGTTTTTTAATAAGTAGGGAAGTGCTATGGTTTGTCTTCTTTCGCCACGGTTCGTGTCCCACGAACCGTGATAGCCACGCACAAACCAAATTGCTCAACAATTTTACATAACTTCTTACACATTTACCCACGCAAAAATTAAAATAATATTGTGCCGCGATGGCCTTTTCTATCTTCTGGGCTCCGCTTGATGTAAACCTTATCCTCGCAATCTTAAAATCTTATAAAATCGTGGTTCAGACAAACAAAAAAGCATCCAAATCACACACAAACGCAGCCATTTTGTAGCCAATCCATGCCACTTTAAAAACGCTAACTAATTCATTATCTGTAATTTATGTTTCAAATAGCCTCATATTACAATTATTAATATACCAAGCCTTCGTGGCCTTCTCCGCCGCCTTTTCCAACTTTAAACCTGGAACTTCAAACTGCAAATTTTCTTTTACCGATATCATAACCTAATCTTCTATTTGCCATAGATAATTAACCATAAATCCTGGACCTCCTGCCCTTTTAAAACTCAAACCTTTAACCGGGAACTTTATCCTTTGCATCCCCTATTATTCATTTCGTACCTCGTACTTTGTACATCTTATCTTTCCCTATACTTCTATATAACTTGAATTTTTACATTTGAAAATCAACGGTTTAAAAATTCAAGTTTTTTTTATTAAAACATAATGCGCAGCAGTATCTAAATACTATATATAAAAAGTGCTGTTTTGTCCGCATAAAATAGCTTTTTTTTCAAAGTTTTTTTTGCACATATCCTCACCTGCTCAAATCGCGGGTTATCGTTCAAAAAAATTACAGTCAAAATAAATTTGGCTAATTATACCGAACGGTATAATTTTGTATTGTATTAGTAAAACAAACATGAGCAAGGCAGAAAAAACACGCGCATTTATAGTGGAAAAAACCGCCCCCATTTTTAATATGAAGGGCTATGCCGGCACATCGTTAACTGATATGACCGAGGCTACCGGCCTTACAAAGGGCAGCATTTATGGCAATTTTGAGAATAAAGATGAAGTTGCCCTGGCCGCTTTTGATCATAACCTGCAAAAAGTAAAAAGCATAATAAAGGCCGAGATGGATAAACGGGCAATCTGTAAAGAAAAGTTGCTGGTTTATGTGCATGTATACGATAATTTTTTACATTACCCTTTTCCTGAAGGGGGATGCCCGGTTTTGAATACCGCTATTGACGCCGATGACACACACCCGCTTTTACGAAAAAAAGTAGTTGATGCAATTATTGGCTGGAAGGATGTTATTATTAAACTGGTTGAAAAAGGCATTGCGTCAAAAGAGTTTGGCGATGGCTTAAATGCTGAACAGGTGGCGCTTACGCTTATTGCGATGATAGAAGGCGGTATAATGATAAGTAAGGTTACAGGTAAGGTGCATTACCGCAAAGCAGTTATGCAAAGTGTTGCAGATTATATAACCGGGTTGAAATAAAAATTTTTCACCTAAAATATACCAATTGGTATAAATAATGAAGCCATTACAAAGAGAAAGAACATTTACATGGGAAGATCCCGCATCCTCTGCAACCAAAGCCTTACAACTAAGCGGGCTTGATTTTTTACAGGCCATTGCAAATGGCGAGATAGCGGTGCCGCCTATATTAAAAACGCTTGATATTTCCGTTGGCAGCCCGCAAAATGGTGGCATTACATTCAGCTTCTACCCGCAGGAGTTTCATTATAATCCAATAGGCATGGTGCATGGCGGGGTAATAAGCACCATTCTTGATTCTGCCATGGGTTGCACACTGCATGCTACCCTGCCGGCTGGCACAGGTTACACAACAGTTGAGCTGAAAGTAAATTTTTTAAAGGCCGTAAGTATTAAAAACGGGTTGCTTACCGCAACCGGCCGGGTAATACAAAGCGGCAGCAGGATAGCCTTAACCGAGGCGCAGCTTACCGGCGCGGATGGCGCCATTTATGCACATGCTACAAGCACTTGCTTAATAATAAAGCGCGATTTATCACTTGCTTAAAATTCTTGCAGAAGTATCTTCAATTGACCCTGGCTTTAGATCGAAAAAATACAACGTTCACAGGTAAAACTCCGTGGGACTCTGTGAAAAACTCGGTGGCACTCTGTGTCCTGAGTTGTTAATTTCTTAACTAAATAACATTGACTTTACCGAAGGTACCAACAGCCTCTAACAATATTTTTTCATCATTTTAAAATACATATTATGAACACTACAAACAATACCGTTCTTATAACAGGCGGCAGCGCAGGTATAGGCTTTGAAATTGCAAAGCTGTTTACAGAAAACGGCAACCATGTTATTATTACGGGCAGGAATAAAGAGCGCCTGCAAGAGGCAGCGGCCCGGTTGCAGAATGTTACCGCCATACCATTTGATGTTACAAGCGAAGCAGATGTTGAGGCCCTTGCCCAAAGGATAGAAAAAGAGTTTCCTTCACTAAATATCCTTGTTAATAATGCCGGCCGCGCGTTTTTTTACAAGCTTGATGAGCAAAATAATGCTGCCACAAAAGCTGCTGATGAAATGCTTACAAATTACATTTCAGTAGTAAGGCTTACCGAAAAGCTGCTGCCTGTATTACAAAAGCAAGATGAAGCTGCCATCGTGAACGTATCGTCAATTGTGGCTATTGCAGGCAGGCACACTATGGCAACTTACGCCGCCAGCAAGGCAGCGCTGCACTCATACACAAACTCGTTAAGAATTGCCCTGGCGCAAACGGGCAATGTAAAAGTGTTTGAACTTATGCCCCCGCTTGTAAATACTGAATTAAGCAGGGAAATTGGCGGCGCACGCGGTATACCGCCTTCTGAAGTAGCATCCGATCTTTTGCATAGCATTCAAAACGATATTTACGAGATACATACGGGCAACACCGCAGACCTGTACAGCTTATTTCTTTCTTCGCCTGCTGAAGCTTTAAAACGTATGAACCTTGAAGCAACACCGGCCTGAGTATGAGGTTTTTTTTGAAACAAAATATACCGTTCGGTATAATATATGAGAAGAAATATATTGATGCTAACCGTTATTGCGGCTGCTGTAATGGAACTTATAGATACATCGATAGTAAACGTTGCTTTATCGCACATGAGTGGTAACCTCGGCGCTACGCTTGAAGATACATCGTGGGTTATTACATCCTATGCAATCGCCAACGTAATTATCATACCCATCACCAGTTTTCTTTCTGCAAAGCTGGGCAGGCGTAATTATTATATTGGCTCTGTTATAATGTTTACATTCTTTTCATTTATGTGCGGGCAGGCTACCGGTATTTGGATGCTGGTAGCCTTTCGTTTTTTACAGGGCATAGGCGGCGGCGCATTGCTGTCTGTATCACAGGCGGTAGTGTTTGAATTGTTTCCGCGCGAAAAACAAAACGTTGCAAGTGCACTGTTTGGTGTTGGCGTTTTTGTAGGCCCTACTATTGGCCCTACGCTGGGTGGCTTTATTACCGAGTATTTTTCGTGGCCCTGGATATTTTATATAAACATCCCTATTGGCGTAACGGTAGCCGTAATTTGTTATATGCTGCTGGGCGAGCCGGTGATTAAACAAAAAGTGGGCAAGGTAGACTGGCCAGGAATATTGTTGCTGGCGGTTGGCATAAGCGCCTTGCAAATTGTGCTGGAACGCGGCGAAGCCGAAGACTGGTTTCAAACAAATTATATTACCTGGCTAACAGGCATTGCAATTATGGGGCTGTTTCTTTTTATTTGGCGCGAGCTTACAACGCCGCACCCGGTAGTAAATCTGCACGTATTAAAAAGCCGTAACCTTAGCATTGCAGCTGCCCTAACATTTGTTTCGGGTATGGGTATATTCAGCTCCGTTTTTTTAACCCCCATATTCGCACAGCGGTTACTAAATTTCACACCCACACAAACAGGCTTGTTATTGTTACCGGGTGCCTGTCTTGCAATTGGAGGGCTAATAATATCTGCAAGGTTGTTGCAGAAAGGTGTTTCACCGCTGGTCATGATAGTTACAGGCATATGTCTTTTCGTACTGTTCAGTATTCAAATGTCATGTCTTAACCTTAATGCAGGCAGGGTAAATATAATTATACCGCTTATATGGCGTGGCGTTGGCCTTGCTATTGTTACTGTACCGCTAACCACATTGGCAGTCTCATCATTACAACCAAAAGATATGCCCCAGGGTGCTGCACTTAATAACATGATGCGGCAGTTGGGCGGTTCTTCCGGCATTGCCGTAGTAAATACTTATGTTGCCAACCGCAATGCGGTGCATCGTAATAACCTGGTTTCTAATTTAACTGTTGATAACCCGCTTACCGTGCAACGCCTTGCTGGGTACACGGGGTATTTTACCCACGCTGGTGCAGGTATTGGTGCCGCACATGATAAGGCCCTGAAGCTTTTAGACAATGTTGTTACACGGCAATGCAACCTGCTAAGCTATACTGATGCCTATCTGCTGGTGGGCTGTATTTTTATTGGCGCTTTACCGCTGCTGCTGTTATCAAAACGCAGGAAAAAGGCTGCTAAAGTACAGGTGGTTTTAGATAGTCATTAGGCGCTTATAACAAACCCTGATAACGGCGGATAATACATCAGTTTCTTCCAGTCAATAGCAATTATTCTTTCTAAAATATCCTTCAATTCAGGTAAAGATGAGGGCTTTATTACATACAAGTTGCTTCCCTCCCTATAGCAAAACTGGATATTATTCATATCCCGAAGGGAGGAATAAACAATAACCGGCAAAGTATCGTATCTTGAATTTGCGCGTATTTCCTTTATGCAGGTGCGGCCGTCTTTACACGGCATTAAAAGATCAAGAAAAAGAAGGTCAGGCACGCTTTCATCAAGCAATTTCAGCAATATATCACCGTTTTCTGCCCTCGTAAGCATAACAGGCACCGCTAATTCTTTAATGGCCAATGAAAAAATAAAAAAATCATCGTCGTCATCCTCAGCCAGCAGAATATTCGTGGGGTCTTTAAGCGCTGCTCCCATAGTGGTATTTTTTCGTAGTAGTTGGTTAATATTATTTTGCAATTTTACGGCTTTATTTAATAAAGCCTCATCGTAAAAACATATTTTGTGGTTTTTATAGCAACCACTTACCCTTGTTTAATCTCAGCCTGTTCACTGTCCTTTTTACTAAAACAATACCTTCCTGTAATACCAGGTCAAAACTATCCCTGCAGCTCATAAGCATATTGCGTTTAATACAGGAACAACTTAAATTGCCAATTGTTGTGTGTACCTCGCCGAAATTTCGCAGCCCATTGAAAATCATTAAGTCATGGGCGTAATTACCCTCAATCCCCTTGGCAAACTGGTGCACAATTGTTGCATTAAAAGCCGGGGTCAACTGTACCTGGGTATAATAAATACCCTGCAACCGAAAGAATTTTGTGGTTTGCAAATTCTGCATAGTTTTACCATTCACCATAACGCCAAAGCCCCATCATGAAAAACAAAAAACAACCGTTTATTGTAGCGCTTGTAATATTCATTTTTATAGTCATCTCCCTTGTTACAAACATTCTCGGATCGTTAAATCCTAATTTAACCGCAAGCTTTAATTTAAGCAGCGGTCTATCAGGCTTCCTGCCATTTTCATTTTTTATAGCTTATGGCATCATGTCAATACCATCTGGTATTTTAAATGAAAAATATGGTGAAAAGTTTGTGCTTATAGCAGCATCATTCCTCTCGCTGGCAGGGGTAATCATTTTTGTCTTCTTCACCAGCTTCACTGTCGCCTTACTTTCACTGTTTATTATCGGGCTTGGCATGGCTACGCTGCAGGTGGTTATAAACCCGCTATTACGCGTAGCAGGCGGGGATGAAAATTTTGCATTTAACTCAGTACTGGCGCAGGTTTTTTTTGGTGCTGCATCCGCCGGCTGCCCCTACCTGTACAAATACCTTGTACTAAATGTGCATACTAACAAAAGCAACCTGCTGCTTGATACATTAAATAAGGTTACACCGGACGGGTCCTTAAAATGGATTTCATTGTATTGGGTATTTGCAGCGGTTATATTGCTTATGATACTTGTTTTAGCGCTTACAAGGTTTCCAAAAGTTGAGCTGAAGGAAGATGAAAAAATGGGCTCGCTTGCTACCTTTAAGGAGTTGCTGCAAAACCGGTATACCATTTTGTTCTTCTTTGGCATCTTCGCCTATGTTGGTACCGAGCAGGGCATCTCATACTGGATATCGAAATTTCTTGAAACCTATCACCAGCAATCCCCTGAAAAAGTGGGCGATGTTGTTACCAGCAACTTTTGGCTCTACATGACCATTGGCTGCCTGCTTGGGTTACTACTGCTTAAACTGGCAGACAGCCGTAAGCTGCTTTGCATATTTGTGGTGTGCCTGGCAATAAGCTTTGCGGCAGGTTTATTTGGCCCAACAAACGTTGCCATTTATGCTTTCCCCATGTGCGGCTTTTTTGCATCTATCATGTGGTCGGTAGTTATTTCATTGGGGTTAAATTCCATCCCAAAGCACCATGGCTCGCTTGCGGGTATTTTATGCACCGGTATTATAGGTGGGGCGTGCATGCCTTGGTTTATTGGCCTGGTAGCCGATTTTACAGGTTTAAAAACAGCTATGCTTTTGGTGTATGTAACATTAGCTTACCTTTTCAGTATTGGTATATGGGCCAAGCCATTAGTTAACAATAAAACGTTTTAATAAGGTGGAAGGCAGAAGAAAGGAAGAAGGCGTAAGGAAGAAGGTTTAAGGTCCTCTCCCATTGAGTATTGAATGTTGAGTATTGATTATTGAGTGTTTGTATTTACTTTCCTCCTTACACCTTCCACCTTATGCCTTCCACCTCCAACTAACAACTATGAGCAAAAACAAAGTAATCGGTATTGACTTAGGTGCCACCAATGTGCGCGGCGCACAGGTGACTGAAGCTGGCATGGGGCCGGTTACAGCGGCCCGCATAAGAAGCAATGGAAGCATGGAGGATGTTCTGGAAGATATTTTTGCTGTGGCTGATAAACTAATGGACGAAACCGTTGCGGCCATAGGTATTGGCGTGCCCGGTGTTGTTGATGTGGAGGAAGGTATTGTGTATGATGTGCAATACATACCATCGTGGGTGGAGGTGCCTTTAAAACAACGGCTGCAGGAAAGGTATAAAGTGCCGGCTTTTGTAAATAACGATGCAAACTGCTTTGCCCTGGGGGAATACTATTTTGGCAAGGGCAAAAACACGGTTAACATGATAGGCCTTACGTTGGGCACAGGTATGGGCGCCGGCATAATTATAAACCGGCATTTATATGCAGGCCCTAATTGTGGCGCGGGTGAGTTTGGTATGGTGCAGTATTTAGACCATGTGTTTGAATATTATTGCAGCGGCCAGTTTTTTCAAAACGTTTACCAGTTAGATGGCGGCGATGTATTTAAACAGGCACAGGATGGTGATATGAAAGCGCAGGCGCTTTATGCAGAAATGGGCATGCATCTTGGTAATGCCATAAAAATGATCATGTACACATACGACCCCTCATTAATAATATTCGGTGGCTCAGTGCGGTTTGCTTATCCATACTTCCAGGAGGCTATGTGGGATAGGATAAAAACTTTCGCGTTTAAAAAATCAATAGACAGGCTTTCCATTCAATTATCTGACCTGGAGAGCAGCGGCATACTTGGTGCAGCGGGACTGTATTATGACTCAGTTAAATAGGTTGTTGTGAAGAAAATATCCTTTGCATTATTTGCCCTTATTACTGTTTGCAGCTTGCAATGCAAACAACAGGGCGAACGCATGAATGGTGATCTTTATTTTTCCTTCTTTCGCGTTGGCAGTTTTTATAACCAGCCTAAATACATTATTGACAGTTTTGAGAGATATGCAGATACCGCTAACATACAAACAGCAGGTACTGATGATAAAAAATTGCTTGCCGCCTATGCAATATTAAAACGGGAAGGTTTGTTATACAGCCCTTTTGTTAATATAAAACTTGCCGGCGATACAATTATAACCTTGTACATGAGTGCTGCTGATTATGCTGATATTAAAAAAATACACTACAAACAATTGATGGCCGAACATAAAAAAATTTACCTGCAATTTTCAGCAAAGCCATTGGGTGATAATATGTTTGCTTGTACTGCTTTATATTCAGTCAGTCAATTGCCCGGCGATACTTACCTGCAAAGCAAAAAATTATTAATTGAAGATTACCAATAATAAAGTGCTGCCTCGCCGTTACCGTTGTAATATAGTCAACATATGTACGTACAACAACCCTTTAAATTATCGTGATTATTGTTTAATTTTCCAGCCTTGACCGCCTAATGAATATCCATATCAAATCTGATGAACAGGCATTTAAATAAAATAATCAACCGGGGGATAAAAGAAGACGACAGTATTGAGGTAAGGCGCCAGGTTGGTTTGCTAAATACCGCTTCACTCTGCTGCTTTGCTACGCTTATTTTCTTTATGGCGCTAAATGTGTACCAGCACAACTGGATACTGTTTGCCAACAACAGTGTTTTGTTTGCTTTAACTACCTGCCTGTTATTCATCAGCAGGCTTAAGTTTTTTGATATAAGCGTTATCATTCTGGCCATTCTTTTTTCTGTTTACTTTTTTTTTGATGCATTGCTGTTCCATAACGCGCTTCAATACGCCATACCTGTAATGATGGTGGTTAGCGTACTGCTTGTGCACAGTAACAACTGGCGCTGGCTTATACTTTCACTGCAGATATCGCTTTTCATGATGTATGTTTTTATGGAGAACAGGCCCGCAATAATACCAACACTGGCCCCATACAGAAATTATATTACTACTTTCTGCATGTTAACAACGCTTGCCATAATGCTGCAGTATTTTAAACGCAAACAATTGCAGTATGTTAAAAACCTAAGCGCCCTTAACACCCAGTTGCAGGAAAGTAATAGGGTAAAAGAAAGGATGCTCTCTATACTCTCCCACGATTTTAATGCACCCGTTGCAAGCCTTGTTTCCACGCTTAGTTTAACAGATGCAGAAATACTTACACCACAACAGTTTAACGAAATTTCTTCCAAGCTGCAGGTACAGTTAAATGTATTGAGTACATCGCTGGGCGATGTACTCAATTGGTCAAAAATGCAGATCAGCGGCGACGCAGGTATACCAGCTGAAATAAATATCAAACCGCTGTTTGTTGAACTTCTTTTGCTTTTTCAATCCACGATAGATGATAAAACGCTGCATATTGAAAACAACATTAGCGCCGATGCTGTAGCATGTGCCAACAAAGATCACCTTAAACTCATATTCCGCAACCTTCTTTCAAACGCTATAAAATTTTCGCATCGTGGCAAACGAATTATACTAACTGCTTCAGCAACAGGCAATCAAATACAAATAAGCATACAGGACGAAGGTACAGGCATGCAACCCGCTGTGCTAAACAGTTTGCAGCGTGAAGAAGTAAGCTTTAAAACTATACCCGGCACGGCAAATGAAAAGGGCACTGGCATAGGCCTGATGCTTGTTAGAGAATTTTTGCAAAAAAATAACGGTGCACTTATTATTGAAAGTACACCCGGCAAAGGCAGTACATTTACAGTAATATTACCGGCCGGCAGCGTACAGGCTTAGCCCTCATGCATCCCCAATATAATTCATGCCGCTGCAACGTTGCGTAATTTCATCATAATTAATTAACTTTAGTTTTTATTAGTTTTTTATACTTGCCATTTTGTAACTACTAACCCGGGGAAAAACGATATGCTTCATTCCATTATTAACAGGGGTGTAAGGGAATTTCATGATGCTGAAGAGCGGCGACAGATAAACCTGCTTAATATTTCAAGCTGTATTTCTTTTGTCTTTACTTCCTTTTTTCTTTTAGTAAATATTTCAACACACAACTGGATACCCGTTGTTTCAAATTGCCTCCTACTGTCGTTTACGGTATCAATGTTCTTTATCAACAGGTTCAAGTATTATACAGTAAGCATTTATATTTTTACTTGCCTGCTGGCACTATTTTTTATTGGCAACGCAATTTTGTTGCACAATAATTTGCAGTACGGCATATTCCTGTTAATGGCTTTTACCATATTGCTTATTAATAATAAATTGGGCCGCATATTAATGCTCATATTTCTTATACTTCTTTTCATAACTTATATTTTACTGCAAAACATACCTTCACTAATACCTCCAATACCGTTGTATAAAACTGTTGTTGGGGCAGTGGCATTCCTGTTAACATTTGCCATTATGCTGGAGTATTTTAAAGAAAGGCTGGTGCAATACCACCGCAGGCTTGCAGTAGCAAATGAGCAGTTGAAAGAAAGCAACCGTATAAAGCAACGTATGCTCTCTATTCTTTCGCACGATTTTTACGGGCCGGTTGGCAACCTTATATCGTCGATAGACCTGATGAATGAACAGTTGTTTACCCCGGAGGAATTTCATAATACCTCGGTAAAATTAAAATTGCAGTTACAGGTGCTCACCAGTTCAATGAAGGATGTGCTGCAATGGTCAAAAATGCAAATATTAAGCGACACGGGTGAACGAAGCGATATAGATGTATGTACGATGGTTGATGAAGTTTCAGTGGTGCTGGGAACATCTTTAAGAGAAAAGAACATTCAGCTGCAAAACAAGCTTGAAGGCAATACTACTGCATTTGCAAACAAAGATGACGTTAAGCTTATCTTCCGCAACCTGGTGAGCAACGCCATTAAATTTTCAAATACCGACGGCAACATATTTATTGACGCTGAGAAATTGCCTGGGACAATAAAAATAAATATAAGGGATGAAGGCACCGGCATGACTGCTGACATTCTTAATGCACTGCGCAACGACCAATTTACTTTTCTTAGTACGCCCGGCACAGCAAAAGAAAAGGGAACAGGGCTTGGGCTTATGCTGGTGCGCGAGTTTATTCAAAAAAATGGCGGCAGCTTAAATATAATAAGCGAGTTGGGTAAGGGTAGTATTTTCAGTGTGTCACTGCCTTGTAAATAGCCGCACGCCATTACATTCGCTTTGGCTACAATTTTTTGTTATTGGTTAAGTTATGCGGAAAAGTTGGACTTGGCGGTGCGGCAATATTGTTACGCTCTGCATCCGTCCGCGCTTGCCTCCGCAGTAATTCAAGTTTCAGGCTCTCCTCTCCTTTTCTCATAGCCCAATGATGGTTTGCTGAAAATATTGGTTTCATCATAAATGAAAAATATCGCAGCAGCGGTTTCTCGGCGTCAATTTTCCAGTCGTAAGTAATAATACAATCATCGCCATCCTGCACAAATGTCCAAACACCTTTGCCGGCAAGGTCGCCGTAGGCATCAAGCGCAAAGCCACCGGGAAAACTTGTTTGCGTTACTTTAAATTTCCACAGCAGGGTGTAGGGCAGCCATCCCTTTGTATACAGGCTAACTACTTTACCCACGCCGCCGGGTATGCCCTTTTCAAGTACCTTTACATCAAGATAAACACTGGGCCACCAGGTTGATAAAGTGTCAATATCTTCCAGCGTTCTGTATACTTCTTCGCAAGTTGCATTTACTTTCCAGTGGGTTATAAAATGGTACTCATTAGTTGCCATAACAAGTTTTTCAGGGTAGTTAAAAATGTAAGAATGAAATTTTAGATACCATACTACATACGTAACTATCTTACAAAAAAGATTTAGCCGCTGTTGGAAAAATACCAGCGCTTAAATATTTAAAGTGGTATTATTGTATTTATTGTTACCGGCTAATGCAAAAAAAGAAACCAGATATTGATATTATTGAGAAGGTGCTTGATGCATGTTACAAAGCTTACCCGGATTCTGTATTTATACAAAGCCTGGCGCACCAGTACGAGGAACGCGGCAGCCTCAGCAAAAAACAATTGCAGGGCGCCTACCAAAAAGCATGCAATGTACCAGATATGCCGGCAAACTGGTTGGCAACTATGGAAGCTACAATCTTAAAAATGCCCAACAGGTATAAATCGCCCATTGAGATGGAGAAAAAACCTGAATTAGGTAAAGATGGGCACGTGGGCGGATTAATAACCGCAATTCTTGCAAAATACCCGGCTCATAAAAGGGTAGTGTTCCTGGGTTCAAAATATGATAATAACGAGGTTTTAAGCCCTGTTGAAATAGCTGAGCTGGAAAAATTTAAAAAATTATTGCTGGATAAATAGTTTTTTTATAGGCAACTACACAAATACCTCCCCTGCCATACGTACACATTCCCCAAGTGCTTCCTCATTTATTGCAGGCAATACCCCTTTTTGGCGGAAAACATCAATCATAAAAAGCGAGTCCATATTGCCAACAAGTTCATCCTGTGCCATAGGGCAACCCCCTATGCCGTTTATTGCGCCGTCAAAACGTATACAACCACTGTCCATGGCGGCCTGTAGTTTTGCCTGCCTGTTATGTGCGGCGGAATGCAGGTGAACACCAAATTCAATTCCTGGATAATTGGATAGCAACGCATTTAATGCAAAACTTATTTGCTCTGGTGTTGCAACGCCAACAGTATCTGCAAGGGATATTGTTTTAATTCCTCCGTTGACCATTTGTTCTGCCCAGTGCAATAAAATATCAGCATTGTAATCATCACCGTACGGGTTACCAAAGCCCATGCTTAAATAGATAACTAATTCCTTACCGCATTTTGTGCAAAGCTCATGTATCTCTTCCACCCTGTTAAAACTCTCGTGCATTGTGCTGTTGGTATTGCGCTGCTGAAAGGTTGGTGAGATTGAAAACGGAAAACCAAGGTAATGTATGGCATCGTAAACAACTGCATCCTCCGCACCGCGAACGTTTGCCACAATTGCCAATAATTTAGTAGTAGTATCAGTCACATCAAGCTGTGTTATTACCTCTTTTGTGTCGGCCATTTGTGGTATGGCCTTTGGCGATACAAAGCTGCCAAAATCAATCGTGTCAAAGCCTGCCTTAAGTAAGGCATTTATATAAGCAACCTTTTTTTGGGTAGGTATAAAATGGGGCCAGCCCTGCATGGCATCGCGCGGGCATTCAATAATTTTTATAGGTTGTTGTTGCAGCATTATAGTTTGCAAAACTAAGCAAAGCAGGTATATGTGTTATATTCATATAGCTCAACCTCACCGAAAATGGAAATTTTGGTAAATGCTTGGTCAGTGGGCGTCAAAATAAATGTTCCGTAGCCGCCAATAAAGATCAATTGCTGCTATCTTTCTGTACGCCTGGTTGTTTTTTAGGCATTATTGCCTTTGGCGTGGGTGCAGGTAGTAACGGTTTATTATTTTTACTGTTTACTGGCTGTGCCTGTGGTAGCGGTTGTGGCAACTCGCTTTCAGGGGTCATTTCCTGCGGCTTTAAATTGCGCGGTATGGAATCACCATAAAGGTCAGCCCCACCATTACCAAGGTCATGCCCCTCTGCGCCTAACTTTTCAGGTATACTGTTTATCCAGTCCTGGTTAAAATCACTGTTCATAATATCAGGCTTTGCAAAAGTCGCTTTGGTATCAAACGCAAGGTTTTTATCAGCGGCGGCCTTGCTGTAAAAATAAGCCCAGATTGGCAACGCCAATGATGAGCCCTGCCCTATATCAGTGCTGTTAAAACGTATAAACCTGTCATCGCAACCCGTCCATACGCCGCACAGCAATTGAGGGGTATAGCCCATAAACCATGCGTCACTGTTATCGTTGGTAGTACCCGTTTTACCGGCAATCTGGCCGTCAACACCATAATTCCATATACGGCGCCCTGTGCCAAACTGCATAACGCCTTCCATCATGTTTATTACAGAATAAGCCGTAACGTCGCTTATAACTTCCTTTCTCTGGGGCACTGATGTTTGCAGCGTATTGCCGTTTTTATCTTCAATACGGGTAATATACATGGGCTTTACGTTAAAGCCCCTGCCGGGAAACATGCTGTAGGCCTGCATCATTTCAATCAACGATATTTCAGAACTGCCTATCGCAATTGAGGGAAAAGGCTGTATGTCTGTTTTTATGCTGCAGTCTTTTAAAAAGTCAATAAATTTTTTCGCGCTTTTATCGCCATCGCCCATTTGTTTCATTACATAAGCGGTAGCACAGTTGCGGGATAATGCCAGTGCCTCACTCATAGGCATTGTAGCGCCGGTACAGCTTGTACTTGTTGCAGGCACATTGCCATAGCCGGTAAAATTCTGCTGTTCATCAACCACCATACTGTTGGGTGTAAAGCCAGCTTTCTCAATCGCAAGGCTGTAGAGTAATGGTTTAATGGTACTGCCTACCTGGCGTTTAGTGTTTATGTTTACGTGATCGTATTTAAATGTTTTAAAATCAATGCCGCCCACCCATGCTTTCACCTCACCACTAACAGGATCCATTGCCATAAAACCGGCCTGCAACATTTGCCGGCAATATTTTATACTGTCATAGGGCGTCATTGTGGTATCTGTAGACCGTGCAGCATTCCACGCAAATATTTTCATGTGCGTTTTTTGGTAAAAGCTTTGCCTTATATCTTCATCGCTCATCCCTTCTTTTTTCGAATTATGCCAGCGGTCGCTTTGGTGCATTGCTGCAGTTAATACGTTGGGATATTTTTTCCAAACAGCACCACTTTTTATGTTATCCTGCTGGTTTAATATTTTCTGCATGTATGCCATGTGCTTTGCCACGGCCTCTTCAGCATACAGCTGCATACGTGGGTTTAATGTAGTGTATATTTTTAATCCATCCCTGTACAGGTCGTATGATGTGCCATCACTTTTTTTATGTTCCCTGCACCACCTTTTCATTTCTTCACCCAAAACCATGCGGAAATATGGGGCAAGTCCAGCTGTTTCGTCAAGCTTGCGGTACATGCTAACGTCGTTGGGTATGCGTTTTAACGAGTCGGCCATTGGCTTGTTTATATAACCGCTGTTTTCCATTTGGTTTAGCACAGTGTTACGCCTGTCAAGCGCCTGTTTTGGGTTGCGGCGCGGGTTATATAAGGTAGGGGCATTAACCATGCCTACCAGCATCGCAGCTTCCTGTACATTTACCCTGTCCGGCTCTTTTTGAAAGAATGTTTTTGCCGCATTGCGAATACCATAAACATTGTCGCTAAACGCGACCGTATTTAAATACAGTGTAACAATTTCGTCTTTTGTAAAATTGCGCTCCAGCTTAACGGCAATAATGGCTTCCTTTATTTTTTGAATGCTGCGTAGAAAAAAGTTTTTGGTGTCCCAGTTTTCTGTAAACAGGTTTTTAGCCGTTTGCATGGTAATAGTACTGGCGCCGCCGTGGGTACCTAAAGCTAATATTGCGGTAAGCATACGGTGCGCATCAATACCGCTATGTTCGTAAAACCGCTTGTCTTCAGTAGCCACTAAAGCCTGTATAATATAAGGGCTGATGTCTTTATAATTTACATTAAGCCTGTCTTCAAGATAGTATTTACCCATTATTGTGCCATCATCGGCATACACCTGGCTGGCCAGGGAAGCAGACGGGTTTTGGAGTTCATCAATGGAAGGCATTTTGCCAAAAAGGCCCCAGTCAGCAAATAAAATAAGTACTATGAATAAACCAAGCACTATAAAAAAAGTGCGCCAGAGGTATTTTACAGCTTTTTTCATGGTAATAAGGGCACCTTAAATGCCTGTACGAATGTAGGCAACAATTACACCGCTTTTTATAAAACGGACTTGTTTAGGAAAATTTTGTGCGGCCATTCATGGAAAAAATATTACCAGCTGCGCTATTACGCAAAAAAGCCCGGTGAAATTATCGCCGGGCTGTATATTGTTTTTAAAAAGGTACGGGCTAATGCTGTATTATAAATTTGCCCTGCGCTACTACTTTACCGTTACTGGTAATGCTGTACAGGTAAAGGCCGCTGGCCCATAAATGCGTATCGATGGAAGATTGTTTACGCCCGGTAATATTGGCGTTTGCAACTACTGCCCCGCTGCCATTAACAACCTTAAGTGCAAGGCTGCCCTGCTGCACCATTGCTGTATTAAAAGTTACAAACGAGTTTGCCGGGTTGGGGAAAATTGTTGAGTTTACGCCTTTTTCTATCACCGCTGCCTCAGCGTTGCCTGCGCCGGGTATTATGCCGCCACCGTTGTTGTCTCCCTTTCCTTCAGTTGTAATAATAAAATTGCCGTTGCCCGAAGCCCTTAAGCCCGGTGCAAGAAAAACAAGTTTTGACACCGTATCTGCCGTTAAAATACCGCAATTACTAAATGCGCTTAAAATATGCCTTATGCGGTAAATATTACCCGCTATAAATTTGCCAGGGTTATTTGTACCGGGTACGCTTGTGCCCTGGTAAAACTGGAAACCTGTTGTTATAGCAGGACCGCCCCAAACAGGCTGTGTAAGTACCGTACCTGCAATATCAGGAAATGGGAAGGTTGTGCTTACCTGGCTTACAATAAACTGCGAATTATTAGCCGTACTAAAAGCAGAAGCCGTTAGGGTAAATTGCGTTAGGTTACCAACAAGCTGGCCAGTTAATGTAAAGTTAGCGTCAAGCACCGGCGCGTGGTTAATACAGCCATCGCAGGGTTTAAGGCTGGTTGTTGTTACGCAATTTATAGGGTCATATATGTTCTGTAATTTAGCGCCAACCTGCTGCGCTGTTAAATTATCAAGTTTGGCATAGGTGCTGTCAACCGTTGCTACCGTAAGTGGCAGTGCGCAGGTTGTGTCCATCGACCCGGTAGCCAGCGGCGTTACAATCAAAATACCTTTGTTGTTGCTGGTGTTTGTTCTGTAACCCACAGCATAAATATTGCCGCCGTCAACAATAAAACTTGAGTTAAACGACTGCAGGTTTGATACATTTTTGTATTGCTTGCTCCATAATGGCAGGCCGTTTTTATCTGTTCGTATAAAAAATATATCGCCGCCGCCTTCATGCACGCCGTCAAACCATCCACCACGTGTAATATAGCCAACTGGATCGCTTTCAACTTTATTAAGTGTATTGTATTTGAAAGCTGTTGCAGATGCCGGTGCAAGTGTATAACGTTTTTGCCAGGCGGGTGTAAGTGAGGCTGCATCTGCCTTTGTTAAGCCCATTGCGGTATGTGTGCTGTTGCTTACTACATTAGGGCTGCCATACCAGCAATATAATATAGTGTTTGCATCTTTAGCAATGCCAATATTATAAAGGCTTGCTGTTTGTGCCGCAGTAATATCCCTTAAATACCGTTCGCCTTTTGTAAAGTTAAGTGTGGTAATGTCGTGTTTTACGAGCCATGGCCTGTTGGAAGCCCCACTGCCTGAGTTTAAAGGCGCTGAAACATAAATAGCCGGTGCTGAAACAGGACTGTTAACTGTATCAAGCAGCAGCGATGCATAGTTGCCCTGGGCATTGTTGGCCGTAGTCCCTGAAGGACGGCCATAATAATAAGCTATTACATTGCCGTTATTGCGGTCAAGTTTTGCCAGCATAGGGTTCCAGCCCGCGGCGCCAAAGGTATATGCAGTTACATAATAAGCATTATTTACGCCCGTGGTCCTGTAATCTTTAATATCACTAAAAGCAATGCCGTCGTTAGCAGAGGCATTATCGTATTTCACAAACAGCATAACACTAAGTGCAGGGCTAACCTTTATTAAAAAACCATGCAGCAACCCGCCCGCTGCGGCACGGGTAACGCCTGCCATAACTATATTACCATCGGCATCTACTATCATGGCGCCAATGCGGTAGTAGTCGGTACCAACGCCAATAAGCTTTTCACGCACAAGGTTGCCGTTTGCAAGCACTTCTGAAACGTAAATAGATGTGTCCTGCAGGCCGGAAATAAAGTAATTGCCATCATGCGCTTTGGCGATACATGTAAAAACCAGGTTTGATGTTGGGCCGGGGTTATACTCGCGTACAAACTGCGCCATTGAAAAAAAGTGCATCAGCAGCAATGCACTGATGAGTGAAGTAAATTTTGTTTTCATAAATGTGTTTGATTGGTTTTTTGAAAGGCTTTAATATGGTGGAATTTAAAGTTTGTGGCTGTGTTAAACAGCACAGTATTAGATTGACTGAGTACTAAAATATTCACATATTAAAACACTTGCAATGCTGCCCGCGCAATAGCTGCAACCAACTACGTGAATGACATGTTTGATTGAGGAAGCGGTAATTGACAGATGGAATTTTACGCAGTAAAAGCAGAAGCTGCTTATGCATTAAAGAAACCGTTACTGCTTTTGGGCCTGCACCCACGCGCTATACAGGCCTTCAGTTATAACCAATATTATTTTTGTGCCGGGATTATTACCATCGTTATATGCACTTGAAAAATGGATGCTGATACCGTGGGCGCTAACCCGGTTAAGCGCAGATATTCGTTTTTCTATAAGTTCCATGCCCAGGCTATGATGAGCCGGGTTGTCTTTTAAAGCACGGCTGTTTGCCAGGCCAATGCCGTTATCTGTTATGGTGAGTATTAAATTTTTATCCTGTTCTTTGGCAGCAATAATAATTTCGCCCTTAATGGCAGAAGGCATTATGCCATGCAACAACGCATTTTCCAAAAAAGGCTGCATCATCATGGTAGGTATCATCCAGCTATCGGCATCAACATTATCATCAATTTGTATGCTGTATGTAAAGCGCCCGCTAAAACGCATTTGTTCAAGCCGTAAATATATTTTTATATTCTCCAGTTCTTCTTCAAGCCGGATGAACGACCGTTGTGCAGCTTCAAAGTTTTTCCTGATGAGCGATGCAAAATCGCTTAAATACCTGTTGGCATTCTGCCTGTCCTGTACGTTTATATAATGCTGAATACTGTTAAGCGCATTAAACATAAAATGCGGGTTAATAAGCGATGTAAAGGCCTGCTGTTCCAGCGCAGCAGTCTGCACAACGGCCATTTCCCCCGCCAGCTTTGTCTCTCTTTTCTTTTTAAGCCACATTACAACAATGTAAATAGTTATTAACTGTACCGCTATCCCGGCAGATAACCAAAACCATACAGCTCTCCAAAAAGGCGTGGCAATTTTAAATTCAACCGTAAGTATTTTATCGCTTATATTTCCGTTTACATCTACGGCCCTTACCTGCACATAGTGTACGCCGCTGGTTAACTGCAGTGCCAAAACATTTTGGTCAAGGTTTATCCAGTTACTTTTTTTGTCAAGCGTATACTGCACATTTTTAAAATGGCCGCTTAGCTCAATGCCTGCAAACTGCATTTGTATATCGCGCTGATTATAGCCTAATATATATCTTTTTGCTATCACGGTATCCTGTTGGTTAACACTCATCCGTATCAACTGCACTGGTATACTAAATTTGGATATGGAGATATCCGCAGGTATTACTGAAATGCCATCGCTTGTAGCCGCGTACATAGTATCATTATGGTAAACCATTTCATTAATAATGTTGCTTGTAAGCCCGTCGTTTACTGAAATGTTTTGAACTGTGTACCTGATCTTATTGCCACTCAGCTTATAATTAATTACGCTTATGCCCTTCCATGTGCCCACCCACACCTGGCCCTGCCTGCCTGTTGCTATGCTGCGCGTTACATCGTCAATAATACCGTCGGCACCCGTTATGTTTAACAACACGCTATCGTTTTTAACAACAGCCACGCCGTTGCCGGCAGTTGCCACCCAAAGCAAGCTGTCGGGCGTAATGCTCAGGCCGGTTATGCGTTGCGATAGTAAAGGGTTTTTAGCAGCGAGGCTCCATGCGGTATTTTTAGCATAGTTATACACATACAGCCCGTCAGTAGACCCATAATAAATTAACCCGTTTGCTGCTTTAATCAATGCCGTTACCCTTTTTGACATGTTGAACAGGCTGGTTGATCTTTCAGTAATGGTATTAATTTTGCGCATCCCGCTGCTAACGCCTAATATAATTATGCTGTCGTTGTAGTTTATGCCGGTTTTGCCAGATCCAAAACCCACAGTATTTGCCAGGTGCATTTTATAATCTATAAAAATGCCCTGCTCAGAAATAACGAACAGCTTGTTGTGAGAAAATAATAGTTTACGTACCCTGAAGAAAGCCCATTTATTTGCGGGTATGGTATGCACTATATTTATTTTTGGCCCCGTTTCCAGTACCTGCCCACTGTAGTTGCCCGCTAATAATGTTGATCCCGGCGGATAGGCGATACTTAAAAAATTTGTGTTGTTAAACCCCTGCGGCAGGGCCATTTTATTAAGCTGCTTTTTTTTAAACATCAGCAGCCCTTTATCAATAGTACTCACCCATAAATTTTCTTTGCTGTCCTTATACAAAGCGCCCGGCGAATAATTTCCGCTCATTACAAACAGTTGTTGCAATGTATTTTTATCATACACATACATTTTACCTGAATAGCCGTAAATGTTAAGCCAGTTGCCCGTAAACCCATAATAAAAAAAAGATTCGGGAATGGTAATTGAATCTGCCTTAAAGCTAAAAGGGTTAACCTTTATGTTTCTGTAAACAAATACACGGTGCGTTTGGGGGAAAAAATAGTAAAAATTGCCCTCATCGGCCCCGGATAAATACTGGCCATCGTTGCTGTATATCCTCAAAAAAACACTGTCAACCCGTTCACTGTTCTTAATTTGATAAAGCCTTGCCCCATTGCCAACAAAGGGTTTGCTGGTTTTAAAGCCGCCATACGTTACAACGGATGTATCACTATTCTCTTTAATCAAAAAATCTGGCAGCTCTGTGTTAATAGCGCTGGTATCAAGCCTGCAATTGCGATAAATCATATTGCCGTTTTCGTTACGGTACACCACCCCGCCATTTGGCAAAGCATACAGGTATCCTATGGCTGTACCTTGTTTTGCAACAAGCATATTACTGTCAATATCGGGGCTCCTGAACCTGTTTTGCACCTCATCAAAATAAGCCGGCCACTGCCGGAAACAGTTTACCCAAATGCGCCCATTTTTTTCTTTTACCACATCCAGCACTTCATTATCGGGCAAACCTTGTTTGGTTGTAAATGTTTGAAAGTGTTTACCATCAAACCTCGCAATACCGGCATCGGTGGCCACCCATAAAAAGCCGCTGTTATCTTCAACACACCGGTAAAGGTAATTGCTTGGCAGGCCGTCTTTTTCGGTAAAGGCGGTATATTCCTGCCGCTGAGCTTTGCACACAGCAACAATTATAAGCAGGTTTATGCAAAGGGTGAAGCGCATGTTAGTTAAGGTGATTATAGTGCAGCGTGCAAAAAGCCAAAATGCAATTTATTACTTATTAAACATAAGGCTGGCATTTTTCATTTTATCTAAAAAAAGATCAAGCTGGCGGCGGCTTATGCTCCAGTGGTTACCATCGGCCATTTTAACCATACCACCATCAGCCGTTGAATATTCTTTTATATAGGTAATATTTACAATATACGATTTATGAATGCGCACAAATACATTGGCATCAAGCAGGTCTTCAAAATCTTTCATCGTTTTGCTTATCACCAGTTTCTGCATGTCCTTCATGTGTATAATGGTGTAATTACTGTCTGCCTGCAGAGATACTATATCGTCTACCTCAATAAAGCTTATACTGCCTAACTGCGGCAAGGCAATTTTCTTTGGCGGTGTTTTCCTGCTTATGTTTTGCAGCAGGTGCTCAATCAGCCGCTGGTTTTGGTTTGCAGCAACAGGGTTGCCAACAACACTTTTTACTTTTTCTACCGCGCGCTGCAATTCGTCAATACTAACCGGTTTTAAAATATAGTCAACAGCGCTTGCTTTAATAGCCTGTAATGCAAACTCGTTATGTGCCGTTACAAAAACCACTTTAAAGTTATATACGGGCAGGCTTGCAAGCAGTTGAAAACCGCTTTCGCCAGGCATGCTTATATCAAGAAAAACAACATCGGCAGTATTTTGCAATAGCCAGCTTCTTGCCTGCTGTGCATTTTTGGCAATCGCCGCTACTTCAACGCCCTCACAATCATTCAACAGCATAAACTGCAGTATATCCAGGTTACGGTCTTCATCGTCAACTAACAGCGCTTTTAAAGGCATATAAGCAGTAATTTCGGTTTTAAATATAGCGCAAACAATTAAAAACTGCATAGTTATTGCGTGATAAACAGTTTTGGTTGTGCTGTGTTACAAACTAATGAGCCAGTGGCGAAAAACGCCTGTGCTTTTAAACCCAATCACTGCCATGAAATATACCCGGATGCCTATTGAAGTGGAGTCGCCTGAGAGCCTTGGTTATAACACCATTGAGTGTAACCTTGCTGAAAGCTCGGTAAGGGATGTGCAGTTTAAAGACATAGACATAAACCTTGATGAACTGGTAATATGCTATGGCGACCACCTGGGCAAGCCCGAACTGAGGGAGCTGCTTGCTGCTGAATTTACCGGCATAACTGCGGCTGACGTTTTATTAACCGCTGGCGCGGCAGGTGCATTGTTTATTATACAAACGGCGCTGCTTACCGCGGCAGACCACCTTATTGTTGTCCGCCCCAACTATGCCACCAATATTGAAACGCCCCGCGCTATTGGTTGCGAAATAAGTTTTATTGACCTGCGTTTTGAAGACAGCTATGCCTTAAATATTGATGCTGTAAACGCGGCTATACAACCCAACACAAAGCTTATAAGCATTACTACACCGCACAACCCAACCGGCACCGTTTTAAGCGAAACAACGCTGCGGCAATTATGCACATTGGCTGAGGATAATAACTGCTACCTGCTGGCAGATGAAACCTACCGTAACCTTGCATTTGCAGCACCCACGCCGCTTGCAGCCAGTATAAGCAACAGGGCGATAAGTGTTTCATCAGTATCAAAAGCGTATGGAATACCGGGTATACGTATTGGATGGCTGATTACAAAAGATGCCGTGCTGCAAAACCTGTTTTTAGCTGGTAAGGAACAAATACATATTTGCAACTCAGTGGTTGATGAAGAAATATGTTACCAGTACCTGCAAAAAAAAGAAGCCTATTTTAAAGCTGTGCAAAAAGAGGTGGCGTATTGTTTTACAACACTTGAAAGCTGGATTGAAAACCATGCTTACCTGCAATGGGTTAAACCATCTGGCGGAGTTGTGTGCTTTCCAAAATTTAAGGATGAGGTAAATGTTGATATTGAAAAATTTTACAAAACACTGCTGGAGAAATACAAAACCTATGTAGGCCCCGGCCATTGGTTTGAGCAAAATAAACGCAGCTTTCGCTTAGGCTTTGGCTGGGAGACAAGAGAAGCGTTTGTTAAAGGCCTGCACAATATTGATAAAGCTATTGGGGAGAGTTTGAAGAGTTAGTTATTACACACCGACAGGCACAAACCTTAACGGCTGCACCTGGCGTCACGAAACGTAGTTTGTTTCGTCCTGCATGGCTGAAAATGGAAAGTACACCAACACATATCAACAATTGCTTACTAAAACAACATAAGTATAACCGGGCTTTAACTGGCTGCCATTTATAATAAAATGGGCTAATTTTTGTAAAAACTGTTTCATAAAATTTTAATTTAATTTGTTAACAATAAGTTTTGCTGCTGTTAAATATTGCTTGCTAAAACAACATATTCGGCATCTTGCTTTAACTCTGTCCCGTTCACTAAAAAATGGGCTATTTTGTGCAGTAACTGTTTCATATATTTATTTGTTTTGTTTAATATAAGATGGTTGCAGAAACAGGAAGTTTAATGCGATTTTGCGGAGTGCGATGGATTAACAAATTGTTTACTAACGGGTAAAACATACCGCATATACTCTTAATTTTATGCAACAACACCACGCCGCATGAAAAAAATTATTTGCACCATTAGCCTTATTGCAGTTGTAATTATTACCCTTCATGCGCAGGTTTTGCAAAATGCTTATGGCAGGCACTGCACCAGCCTTAACGGTAAATGGCAGGTTATTGTTGACCCGTTTAATAATGGCGCAGGCAGCTGGAAACCTGTTTGGAAAGATCAGCACCCAACAGGCAATAACGATTTTTATGAGTATGCTTTTACAAACAATATAACGCTTGAGGTACCCGGCGACTGGAACCATCAAAAGCCTGAGTTAAAGTATTATGAAAGCACAGTATGGTACAAAAAAACATTTGTGGCAAAACCAGCCGTAAGCAAAAAATACTTCCTTTACTTTGGTGCAGTTAATTACCAATGCGATGTATACATAAATAATGAGTATGCTGGCAGCCATGAAGGCGGTTTTACACCTTTTCAATTTGATATTACGGGCAAGCTAAAAGATACCAACTCGGTTATAGTGCGTGTAAACAACCAGCGCAGGGCAGATAATATTCCGGCTATGAATTACGATTGGTGGAACTACGGCGGCATAACCCGCGATGTAATGGTTATAGAAACGCCTGCCACATACATAAGCGATTACAGTATTGGCCTTGCAAAAGACAGTTGCAATACTATTAAAGGATGGGTGCAGTTGGCCGGCGATAATATTACGCAGCCGGTTGCAATACAAATTGCACAACTGCATATTAATACCAACGTAACACCATCTGCAGATGGCAGGGCATGGTTTAGTATAGCTGCAAAGCCCGCATTATGGCAGCCGGGCAACGCAAAATTGTATAAGCTTGTAATACAAAGCGCTGATGATGCCGTTACTGATAATATTGGCTTTAGAACAGTTGCTGTAAACGGAACAGATATATTGGTTAACGGTAAAGCGGTATTTTTAAAGGGTATTAATATACATGAAGAAATACCGCAGCAACAACGCAGGGCATGGAGTGCAGCAGATGCCAGGCAATTGCTGCTGCAGGCCAAAGAACTGGGTTGCAATTTTGTAAGGCTTACACACTATTCGCATAACGAACACATGGTAAGGCTTGCAGATTCGCTGGGTATAATGCTGTGGGAAGAAGTGCCGTTGTGGCAGAACATACAGTTTACCAACCCGGCTATTTTAAATAAGGCCGATACCATGCTGAAGGAAATGATAACCCGCGACAAAAACAGGTGCGCCATAATTTTATGGAGTGTTAGCAACGAAACTTCGCCATCATCTGCGCGCAACCGTGTGCTTACAGCCATGGCAAATTTTGTACGCAGTATGGATGATACGCGCCTTGTTACCAGCGCCATTAACGATGCACATGTTGAAGGCAACAGCGTAACTATAAACGATAGCCTTTGCAATGCGCTTGATGTTATTGGCGTTAACCAATACCTTGGCTGGTATGTGCCCTGGACTGCAAAACCTGCTGATATGATTTGGCACAGCACGTATAACAAACCGCTTATTATGTCTGAGTTTGGGGCTGAATCATTATACGGTAACCATGGCAGTGCAAACAGCAATGGCTATTGGGCAGAGGAGCGGGAAGAGCAGGTGTATAAAGACCAAATTGCAATGTTTAAAAATATTCCTTTTTTGCGTGGTACATGCCCATGGATATTGGCAGACTTTCGTTCTGAAACACGCCTGCAACCCGTATACCAGCAGGGTTGGAACAGGAAAGGCCTGCTAAGTGATAAAGGCCAGAAGAAAAAAGCATGGTATGTAATGCACGATTATTATACGGGCAGATAAACGCCGGTTTTGGGTTTTTTGTTCTTTGTTTTATGTTTTCCGCCCTACTTTTACATTTTCAATATTGCAACCACAGCATCTCTATAAGTATCACCAACGGGTAAATAGTGGTTGCCTATTACTATCTTTCCCCGCTCAATGAAATCAATATTATTCTTATTTATGATGTACGATTTGTGTATGCGTATAAACTGTTCTGCAGGCAATACTTCTTCCATATTACGCATACTATCCAGAGAAAGTATTTTACCCACAGGTGTGTGAAAGGCAATGTAATCACGCATCGCTTCAATAAACAAAATATCAGTATAATTTATTTTTTGTATGCGGTATTCTGTCTTCACAAATATATATTCAGTAATTTTTGCCGGTGGTGTGGCTGCAACATCCTCCTGCAGCCGTTTCTTAGCTTTTTGCACGGCAATGGTAAACCGTTCAAAAGTTATTGGCTTCATTAAATAATCTATCACGTCATGCTCATAACTTTCAGCAGCATACTCGCTATATGCCGTTGTAAGTATAACCTTACATGTACCGCGTATTATTTTAATAAACTGCATACCGGTTAGTTCAGGCATTTGTATATCTAAAAAAACAAGGTCAGCCTTGCCATCTTGTACATGCTGCAATGCATCAAGCACGTGCGTTGTTTTAAGCACTAATTGCAGGCCCGGTGTTTTGGTAATATAGTCTGCCAGAAGCTTTACGGGCAAAGGTTCATCATCTACCACTATACACCTTATAACGCTATGCATATTGCAGCTCCATATTTACGGTGAATGAATCTTTATTATCCAATATCTCAAGTTTATGTTTACCGGGGTACAGCAATTGAAGCCTTCTCTTAATGTTAGGCAGCCCTATACCACCGCCGCTATCCTTCTCTCCTTTTCCTTTTGTGTTAAAGCAATAAAAATACATTTTATCATCGGCGCAGCGTACCAATGCCGTTAAGCCCTGCCCGTTAATGCTAAAATCACCATGTTTAAAAGCGTTTTCAATAAACGGCACCAGCAACAAAGGTGGTATTTGCACATTTGCGGTATTGCCATTTACATGCAGGTCGGCAACAATGGCATGCTCAAACCTAAGCTTTTGTAAGGCGATATATTTACGCATGTATTCAATTTCTTTGTCAAGCGGTACTTTTTCTTTGTTGTCGTATAACATATAACGCAACAATTCTGAAAAGCCTGCAATAGCAGGCAGTGCCTGTGCAGAACCTTCGTATACCAGCGTATAAATATTACTAAGGCTGTTAAATAAAAAATGCGGGTTTATTTGTGAACGAAGGAAGGATAGTTCTGATTGCCGGTTTTGCAGCAACAGCTCTTTCTGCTGCACCTCTTTATACCACGCAAAACGAATGAAAAAGAAAGTAATGCCGTATAAAATATACACGCAAAAAAAGAAGAAGTTGCTGTTAAAAAAAATCCTCATTCGTGTGTAGTACGCATCGGCAAAGTCTTTGCTTATGCGGTAATTTATAATAAACGCTATGCCAATCGCAGCTAATATTAATAGTACACTAAGCAGCCAGCGCCCTCTTGCGTAATACCTATACAGAATTAAGTAAGGTCCTATAACAAACAGCGAAGCAGAGGCAACATCAAAAATACTAAACAAAAGAGGTTCCTGGCTGTGTGGCAAAAGCTTTAGCTGGCTTGGGCCATGCACAAGGTCTGGCAGGCCGTAAGCAATATGTACAATGTAATAAAAAACTATAAACCCGGCTACCAGCAGCCGCAGCTTTTTCTTCATAATGCCAAAACTAATGTATAGGTGTGGTAAAGCCATAAGCAGGTGTGTGCTGCAGGTTGTTTATCTGCAAACAGGCATAATTTACCTGCAAACCGGTATCGATGTTTTTGTAATGTTTGCAGACGTATTAATGCTGTTTGCATAGTTGCTTTTGTGCGGCTTTTACTGCTGGCTAATTTAGACGCTCACCATAAGTGCAACTATGCAGCGGGAGAGAAACAAAACAGGTTTATTTAATAAAAAATGGTTATTACTGGCAGTTATACCCCTAACCGCAGCCATCTGGAAATTTACAGATGATAACACGGGCGGCTATTACCGCAGGCCTTTAAGCCTTTCAACGGAACTGGCTGCTAATTTTGGCGAGGTACGTGAAAACCATTTTCACATGGGGCTTGATATACGCACCAATGGTAAAGAAAACCTTCCCGTATACGCCGCGGCAGACGGATATATAAGCAGGGTTACTATTACAGAAGCAGGTTATGGCAAGGCTTTATATGTTACGCACCCCAACAATACTATAACAGTATATGCGCACCTTAACCATTTTATGGACGGGGTTGAAAAAGCTGTGCGTGCAAAACAATACCAGGATGAATGCTGGCAACAGGAGATACATTTTACACCCGGAGAATTTACTGTTAATAAAGGTGATCAAATTGCATTAAGCGGTAATACCGGCACTACTGAAGGGCCGCACCTGCATTTTGAGATACGTGATGCTGTTACGGGCTGTAATATAAACCCTCTGTTTAATGGATTTAATGTAACTGACCATATAGCACCAGTTATAAACGGCTTATACTGGTACAATAAAACCGGCAGCATTTATAATGCAAAAGCCAATAAAATAAATTTAAGAGGTGAAGGAGATGAATACACAAGCTCCGAACAAACAATAACAGTAAACACCGATAAAATTTGTTTTGGTATTGATGTGGCAGATAAAAGCGCTGAAGGCAAATTCAGGCTGGGCATGTATAAAGCATTGTTATATGTTGATGGTGTACTAAAATGCAGCTTTGCAGTTAACAGGTTTAACGCACGCGATACACGTTACGTAAATGCCTGCATTGATTATGCAGCCTGGGTGCGTTACAGTAAGTGCATACAGTTGTTGTGTATATTGCCTGGCAACAACCTGCCGGTGTTTGAAGGATCGCCGGGTAATGGCGTTATTAAGCTTGCAGATAAAAAAACACACAACATAAAAATTGTTGTTGGCGATGCGGCAGGTAATACAACCGCTGTGTCAACAACAGTAAAATATGACGGTGATGTGAAGATGGAAAGTAGTCATCCTGCCACCGCACAGCGGCTGCTTCCCAACAAGGCTAATCATGTAACCACACCAAACGCAAGAGTATATTTTAGCAGCAAAGCCTTGTATGATACTGTGGCTTTTAACATAAAAGAGGAAACTAATAATGAACGAAACAATGCATCTGCCGCCATTTTTTTACACGATGCAACTGTACCGGTGCATGATAGCCTTAAGGTTCAAATAAAAACAACCTTACCGTTGGGCAGTCCTTTACGTGCTCATACAGTTATATTATTAACCAATGAAAAACACAGCCTGGTAATAAAAGGCAAATGGATAGGCGATTTTATGGAAGGGTATTGCATGGAATTGGGAACTGTGCAATTAATAATTGATACTATTAGTCCTGTTGTAAATTTGAAAGAAGGCAACAATGCAGTATTTACAGAAACAGATAAAGCCCTGCATGTGCTGTATAATGACAATTTAGGAGAGGCTGCCTTCTTCCGTGCAGAGCTTGACGGGCATTGGCTATTGTTTGAAAAAAAAGGTGATTGCTTTACTTACTATTTTGATGAGCATTGCCACAAAGGTAAACACCGGCTAAAAATAATTGCAGGCGATAAAGCAGGCAATATAACCAGCCAGGTATTTACATTTATAGAGCAGTAAAGTATTGTTGTTGTTTTAAAGTAATTTGCGGGCTTAAACAACATTTGCCGGTTTTAAAATGCTTTACCGCAAACCAGAAATAAGAACCGTTAACGTTACCCGCTATGTAACACCGTTACGCGAAGGTGGCAGCATGCCAGCTATTGCTGAAGCAGACGATGGTTTTTTATATGTACTTAAATTTCGGGGTGCCGGGCAGGGAGTAAAATCGTTGATTGCAGAATTGATTGGCGGCGAAATTGCCCGCCTGCTGGGTTTGCGCGTGCCTGAAATTGTATTTGCTAACCTGGATGAAGCTTTTGGCCGTACCGAGCCTGATGAAGAAATACAAGACCTTAACAAGGCAAGCGTGGGGCTTAATCTTGCCCTCCATTATCTTTCCGGCTCTATTACATTTGACCCCGCTGTTACAACGGTAGATGAATTGTTAGCCTCGCAAATAGTGTGGCTTGACGCGCTGCTTACCAATGTTGACCGCACATGCCGCAACACCAATATGCTTTTATGGAACAGAGACTTATGGCTTATTGATCATGGGGCATCATTATATTTCCATCATTCGTGGGATAACTGGCAGCAACAGGCGTTAAGCCCTTTTAGTCATGTTAAAAATCATGTGTTGTTAAGGCATGCAGGTCGGCTTGCAGAAGTGGATGCGGCATACACCATGTTGCTTAGCGGGGAACGTATTAATAACATTGTTAACCTTATACCGCCGGAATGGTTAACGGGTGAAACTATATTTCAGTCTGCCGAAGAACACAGGCAGGCCTATGCGCAGTATTTAATATCACGCATTGCACATTCATCCATTTTTGTAAAAGAAGCGCAGCATGCAAGAGAAATACTTATTTGAGTACGCTGTTATACGTATAGTGCCAAAGGTTGAACGCGAAGAGTTTATAAACGCGGGTGTTGTGCTGTATTGCGCTAAGCAAAAGTTTTTGCAAATGCGTTTTTATGTGGATGAAAAACGGTTGATAACTTTCTCCCCCACTTTAAACATACCGGAAATTTACGAATACCTGGGTGCATTTCAGCGTATTTGCAACGGTGATAAAGGCAGCAGCGATATTGCAAAACTACCCATTGCCGAACGTTTTCGCTGGTTAACGGCTACGCGCAGTACTGTTGTGCAAACATCAAAAGTACATCCCGGTTTTTGTGATGACGCAGCGGATATGATTGAAAAACTATACCACCAGCTTGTACTGATGGAAGGTATTGCTGGTTGAGGATATTGTACATATTCCGGCTATATTTGTACACACATTAATTTATTCCA
>Ga0206931_1068_pt1 | contig 32194 bp, 42 predicted proteins | sample Alteio_BWOrgHeat_17_FD_152946 | JGI IMG/M metagenome (GOLD analysis project Ga0206931, IMG submission 152946) | Enriched cells from forest soil in Barre Woods Harvard Forest LTER site, Petersham, Massachusetts, United States -... | ecosystem: Environmental > Terrestrial > Soil > Temperate forest >...
TTGAGGTGCGCAGCCAGAAACTGCATGGCGAATGAGGGGAACGAATTGTTGCACCAGTAGTAGATGCGCTCGTCCTTGGGATCCCACTGACCGATGACGACATTGTTTTCGAGGGGAGTGCTGGAGAAGCGATGGAAGTGCATGCGATCGATTTCGACAACCGACGCAGCTTCCCGAAAGGCCTTCTCCACGTCCCCGTACTCGAAGACTCCATTCCACACCTTGTTCGTGCCGGCATCTTCGTGCAGGATGCTCGCGTCGGTGAGAGCCTGCTCAGCATCGACCACCGGATCGAGGGCTTCGTAGTCGACTTGAACTGCCTCGGCGCCGTCATCGGCAAGTGCCGGGGAAACAGCCACGACGGCGACTACGGGTTCCCCTTGATAACGGACCTTCGATACCGCGAGGGGAAAATCGCGAATCTTGCCGCCCGCATCAGGGGCGATCTCGATGAAGGGCTGAGTCTGGGAAGCGATCTCTGCGCCGGTTAACGTGCAAACCACGCCTGGAATTTTCGCCGCTTCCGCAGTGCTGATGTTTGCGATTTTCGCGTGGGCGTAGGGGGAACGTACGAATCGCAGGTAGAGTGTCTCGCGCAGCTTGATGTCGTCGGCGAACTTGCCGAGACCGCGCAGAAGGCGTTCTTCTTCTTTGCGGGGCACCGCCTTCCCCACCCACTTTTGGCCGTTCCCGCTCACAGAGTGCTCCCAGTCTCGCCGTGCAGCGCTGCCTGCAATCCATCAATCAGCTTCTGAACTTGTTTCTTGCCCAAGGGCTGCGTAATCTGGTCACAGGTATTCCCGGGTGTTTACCGCTTCAAGAATGCGCGTATCGATTTCAGCCAGGCCGTCACCAACAAATGCCCGGTGGGGCCCAATCGCGGCTACTCGCGCATGCAGCACCTCTGGTTCCTCGAGCGTGTGGTCGATATCTGCGCTCACGAATTGGGTATCCCCGCAGACGAGATGCGGCTGCGCAACTACATTTGCCCCCAAGAGTTTCCTTACACCACACCGAATGGTTGCGTGTACGACTCGGGGAACTACCCGAAAATGCTGGAACTCGCGAAAGGTTTGATTGGTTGGGACGCCTGGAAAAAGAAGCAGGCCGAAGCCCGCAAACAGGGACGCATGGTCGGAATCGGAATCGGCACCACGCTCGATTCCGGCACCAACAATTTCGGCCAATCGCAAATCGTCAATCCCGGCGCTCCCTTTTCTGGCAACTCACAGGGCGCGAACTGCAAGCTCGATATCTATGGAGAAGTGGTGGTCGCAGTCGGTTCCTGCCCGCAAGGGCAAGGCCATGAAACCACCGCGGCGCAGGTCGTCGCAGACGTACTGAACATCACTCCCGATCTCGTGACCGTGCGCACCGGTTTTGACACGGAACGCAACGTGCACACTGGCTTCTCGGGAACCTACGCCAGCCAGTTCGCGGTCTCAGGACTCTCCGCCGTGCATGGCGCCGCGCAGAAATTGAAAGCAGAAATGATCCGTCTTGGCGCTCACGTGCTGGAGAGCAAGACTGAGGACCTTGACTTCGGCATCGGCGGGCAAGGACCAGAAATCCGCTCAAAGTCCAATGGCAAGTCGATCAACTACTGGGGCCTCGCGAACATCGTCAATGTAAACAGCGCAGTGCTGCCTACCGAACTTTACGACGTGACGCTCAATTGCCGTTACATCTGGCGTGCGCCGTTCAAGGTGCCAGACATCAAGAAGAAATACGGTAACCTGACCATGACCTACGCGTCCCAGCTGCACATCGCTGTGATCGAGGTGGATCGCGATACTCTCATTCCGAAGATTCTCGATTACGTGGCCATCGACGACTGCGGCATAGTGATCAATCCACCAATCGTCGAGGGCCAGGTCTATGGCGCGACCGCCCACGGGATCGGTGCGGCACTCATGGAAAATTGCGTCTATGACGAAGTCGGCAACATGCTGACCAGCACCTTCAGCGACTACATCCCCATCACGGCGATGAACATGCCCAACGTGAAGTACGGTCACATTGAAACGCCTTCCCCCCACAGCTACAGCGGGGCTAAAGGCATGGGGGAAGGCGGCGCCGCTCCGATTCATACCATCTCGGCCGCTCTGCAAGATGCTTTATTTGATAAAGGAGTATTCATCCAGGACTCCTTTAACAACGCTGACAGCTTGTTCCGCGCTCTTCACGGCGAGACTGGGCAGGCGGCGAAACTGGTGAAAGTGGAGCGCCGGCTTGGCTCGAAAGCATGAAGCGTGTCTGCATCATCGGATGTGGCGCGATCGGAAGTCTCTACGCTGCGCACTTGGCGCGCGTAGCGGAAGTGTGGGTCCTCACGCGGCGTAAGGAACATGCGGAGGCATTGAACCGGGACGGGTTGCGAGTGTCGGGGACCCATAATTTCAAGGTAACGCTTCGAGCCACAGACGACCCTGCTGAGCTGCCGGAGTTTGATCTCGGCATCGTCGCTACAAAGGCAACGCAGGTGAAGGACTCGATTGTCAGCGCAGGCGGCCACTTTGACGAAGGCGCGTTGATTTCCGCTCAGAACGGCATGGGCAGCGAAGAAATCTTGGCCGAGCACACGCGGGGAAACGTGATTCGCGGAACAACATTCATGAGCGGCACTCGGCACAGCGACGCGCATGTCCAGTACGAACTGAACACCGCAACCTGGCTTGGTCCCTTCGAGCCTCGGGCTACCCCTTTTTCCGTCGTACAGGAAGCTGCTGACTTGCTGGTACAGGGTGGGCTCAAAGCGGAGGCATTGAGAGACGCTCGTCCGGCCCAGTGGTCGAAGCTGATTTTCAATGCGTCCGTGAACGGCGTCTCCGCCCTGACTGGGCTTCCGCACTCTCCACATTTCGCGGCAGAGTCGGAGTTTTCAGACCTCGGCTACCTGCTGCATGCCTTGATCGATGAGGGGAAGAAAGTAGCCGCAGCAGCAGGGATCACTCTGCACGAAGATCCCTGGGCCATGAACAAAATTGGCGCGATGACGAATCATCCTCCGTCTATGCTTTCGGATGTGCGCAACCAGTCGCCGACGGAGGTGGACTTTTTGAGCGGAGCCATTGCGCGGGAGGCCGCACGCAGCAATGTTCCGGCCCCGCTGCACACGGCGATCTACCGCCTCATCAAAGGAAAGGAAGCTGGCTGGAGTTTCAAGGACGAGAACCAGCCGGTGGTCGCCCACGAAGGTGTCAGCCGTTGATTTCGGGAAGTCGACTTTCGTTGCACGATCAAAGCGATGGCTTGGCCGGTTGATAAATCGAAGCTGGATCGGGTCCGCACCCTGATGAAAGATCAGGCCGTCAGCGCGCTCGTCGTTCGCGCGCCCGACAACGTCCTGTATCTCGCGAACTACTGGTGCATGAAGGGTTATGATGCCGTGGTTTTTCCGCAAGAAGGCGATCCCACGCTGATTGTGCTTGAACCGCAACTCGCGGATGCGCAGCGCAACTCCTGGACCCAGGACCTCCGCCTCTTCAAGGGATACGACGACCGCGATCCGCGCCCGCCCCAATTCCGCTCTCTCGATCTGGCCCTGGACACACTGAAACAACGTGGGCTCACCGACAAGGTTGCGGTCGAACTCAACATGGGCACCCAGAGCGCTGATCGCATGGTGGGAGAGCCTACCACCCCAACGCAAGCATTCTTTGATGCATTCCGCAAAGTCTCCGGTCAGGTAGTGGACGCCACTCCCCTGCTCAGCGAAGCGCGTGCGATCAAGACGACCCAGGAAATCGAGCGCATGCGCCTGGCCAATGAGTTGGCCGCGCTGGCCATGGATTACACGCGCGAGCACATGAAACCGGGCATGAAGGAAAGCGAAGTAGGCGGCATGTACGAGGGTTTCGTCCATGGCCTTGGAATTGGATACAAAGGCAAAGTCGAGATGGCGCGCGCTTTTACGCTCGTTTGGTCGGGCAAAGGCATCGCAACCTTCACAGCTACCGGCGACCGTCCCATCCAGCAAAACGAGCCGACACTCTTCGAAATCTGGGTATGCGTCGACGGATATTGGACCGACCTCACCAAGAATGCTTGCCCAGGGACACTGACTGCGCCGTACCAGAAGCTTCTGGACCTTCTACTGGGTGTGTTCAATGAGGCAGCCCGATTCGCCCGTGATGGAGCAAGTTTTCCGGAGTTGGATCGCATGGTCCGTGCTCGAATTACCGAAGGCGGTTATCCAGGACAGCCGTCTCATCCCATTTGCCATGGTGTGGGCGCTCGCGCGCACGAACCTCCGTACGCCCACCAGGCCGGGACCGGCACTATGAAAAAAGGAATGGTTCTTGCGATCGAGCCTGGGATTTACTGGCCCGGCGGCGGAGGTCTACGTCTGGAAGATAACTTCTGGATTACGGACAGCGGCAACGAGAAGCTCTGCTCTGATCCGGACGACTTTCGCCTCGCCACCCGGCACTGACGATCGAGAACAGGAAAAAACATTGGCCACACCGACCAAAGAAAGAATGACGAGCCTCCACCCCGATCTGGTGAAGAGGATTCTTGCCGAAGTAAACCAGGACGAGATCGTCGCCATGGCCCGCGATGTAATCAACATTCCCAGTCCCACCGGAGAAGAACTTCAGATGGCGCAGTACATGCAAACCGCGCTGCAGCAACTCGGTTTGAATATGACCTGGCAGGAAGTGGAGGATGGGCGCGCTAACGTGGTAGGCCGCTGGATCGGCACCGGTGGCGGCAAGAACCTGATGTTCAACGGCCACATGGACACTTCGAACACCGGGCGTGAAGACTTCCTCACGGGACTCGGCTACAAGCCGAACGCTGTCGTGAAGGACGGATTCCTCTATGGCCTTGGCATTTACAACATGAAGGGAGCCCTGGTTTGCTACACCCAGGCGGTGAAAGCCCTGCAACGTGCCGGCATTCGCCTGAAGGGCGACGTCATCATTGCCGCCGTGGCAGGCGAGATTGAAAAGACGCAATGGGGAGAGTTCAAGGGCAAAGAATATCGCGGATACGGATTTGGCACTCATTACCTGGTCAATCACGGCATTCTGCCCGACATGTGCATCCTCGGGGAGCCAACCGACATGCATGTTGTCCTCGAGCATTTCGGTTCCATGTGGGTACGAATCGCCTGTGCCGGAATTTATGTGCACACCGCGTTCTGCGAAGGCCGCGAGGAGATGAACTCGATTCGCAGAATGTACGCATTGATGGAACCTATCCTCGAATGGATTAGTACCTGGGAGCGAAAAGCTGCTTACGGCGGCAAGAAAGCCATTGTCAATCTGGGCGGCATTCGTGGCGGACATGCATGGCGAGCCAGCCGCACGCCTGAAAAAGCAGAATTGTTTCTCGACGTGCGCGTTCCCCCAACCATTGCCATGAACGAAGCGCGCCGCGACATCCAGGCTCTGTTCCTGCAATTGGAAAAGCAGCATCCTGATTTTGGGTTGGAATTTGAAACGTACGTTTCGGTCCCGGGCGCGCGCATCGACGAAAATCACCCGATGATCCGCGCCATTGAAGCCAATCACGAGCGCATTATGGGCGCGCCTCCCCAGAGAGAGGTAGTCACCTGGTGCTCGGATGCCAGCGTGCTGACCCGTTACGGCGTGGAGACGGTGAACTACGGACCTTCGAGCGGCCCGCGCGACAAAGAAGGCGAGAAGGTCAAAATTCAGACTCTGGTCGACATTACCAAGATCTATGCACTGACCGCCGCCGATCTATGCGGCGTCGCGTCGTAGTGGGCCAATTTGCCCCGAGGTCACACTTGCCAAGTCAGAAAGAAATTGAACGGCGCTATAAGAATGTCCGCTCCCACATGCAGAAGGCGGAACTGGATGCGCTCCTGGTGTGCGGGAACCAGTACGCCGGGTTTGAGGGCGCGGTCCTTTATATGTCCGGTTTTGAGATCGTCCACCGCTATGTGTATGTCCTGTTCCCATTGGCCGGTGAACCTACACTTGTGTTCCCGCGGGAAGCGCGCTGGATCGGCGACAAGGCGAAGCCCTGGGTAAAGGATCACGTGTGGCCCGAGGTCCCGGGCCAGTGGCTTCGCGATATTGCTCTGGAGCGCAAATGGAAGCGGCTCGGCGTGTATGGCATGAATTTCGTGATGGCCGTGCGCGATTATCGAGAACTCTCAAATGGGTCTGTGGAACTCGTACCCTTCGACAAGCAATTCGATATGGCACGAGCCGTGAAGAGCGAGGAAGAACTCGCCGAAGTTCGCGACGCGATGGATATCATTCTTGACGGCTTCTGGGCGCTGGTCGGTGCGTATGCACCCGGCAAAACCGAAGCGGAAATTATGGCTCCGGCGGTCGAACGATTCTTCGCCCGCGGAGCCGGACCGCGCATGATGAACATCCTCCTATCTGGCACTCACGGCGAAGCCGAAGCGTTCTTCAAGGTGCCTGGGCAACGCGTCGTCGAAGCCAACGATCTTCTGCTCTATTCGCTGGAAGTGACCGGCGCGGGAGGATATTGGGTTGAGTTTTCGCGTCCCTTGCTGAAGGGCAAGCCCAGCGCGATTACGCAAAAAATGGCGGATGCTTATCCCGCCGCATTGGAAGCTGCCCGGAAACTCATGCGCGCTGGAGAACTGGCCAGCAATGTGCATCGGGCGGTTGCCGATACTTTCACCAAACACGGCTTCGCGCTCGGACATCTTTCGGGGCACTCCATTGGCACGACCATGCTCGAATATCCTGCGATCGGCGCCAAGAGCGAGGTGCCGCTCGAAGAAAACATGATCTTCTCCCTTCACCCCCAGGTCGTCGATCGCGATGGCAAAGTCTGCCTGTACACCCAGGACACGTATCGAATCGGCAAAGCGGAAGGCGAGTGTCTCGCCAACGTTCCCTGGCGCTTTTTCGCTGGACAGGAAACGATGGAAACCGCAACCCGGTAGACAGCACTCCACAAAAAGGGCTTTTACGAATGAGAATAGTGATTGTCGGTTGTGGAGCGGTAGGCAGTCTGTTTGCCGCGCACTTGGCAAAAGCCGGGGAGGCCGAAATCTGGGCGTACGACGTCTGGAAAGAGCACACCGACGCCATCCGCACCCACGGCCTGAGGCTTTCCGGCGCCGCCGAGATCACGGTCAAGCTTCACGCAACCAGCGATCCGAAACAACTTCCCCACTGCGATTATGGGATCGTCGCCACGAAAGCGATTCACACCAAGCAGGCGATTGCGCAGACGGCTCACGCTTTCGACGAATCTTCGGCTGTGTGCTCCGTCCAGAACGGCGTAGGCAATGAAGAGATTCTTGCCGAGCATGTAAAGTACGTCATTCGAGGCACCACCTTCCCGGCGGGCCATCCCATCGCCCCCGGCCACATTGGTTACGACATCAGGGGCGATACATGGATCGGCCCATTCGAACCAACTAAAACAACCATGACCAGCGTGGAGGAACTCGCGGGTCTGATGACGCGCTCCGGTATGAACACGGTTGCGCTCAAGGACGCTCGTGGAGCGCAGTGGACCAAGCTCATCTTCAATGCCTCGACGAATCCGGTTGGAGCTTTGACGCTACTTCATCACGGCGCTGCGACCCGCTTTTCCCCGACGGGCGCGTTATTCAACGATCTGATCGCAGAGGGCGAAGCCGTCGCCAAGGCTCTCGGAATCGAATTGCACGGCGACCCCCGTCAATTGGTTCAGAAGGGCGCCAACGCTCCCGGAAAGCATCGCGCAAGCATGTTGCAGGATGTTCTTGCCAAACGACAGACAGAAGTCGATTTCATGAACGGCGCGATTGTGAAATGGGGCGAGCAGGCGCACGTGCCCACGCCTCTCAATCGTGCTCTCTGGGAATTGATCAAGGGCCTTGAACATTCCTGGATTGATCCCGACTAAGTCTCCAACTTTTCGCACTCAACAGAGGAGCCGAACCGCAACACCATGACCATTCCCCTTAACATCGGCGTGCTGCAACTGAGCATGGAACCTGTTCGCGAGACCGTCGCCATGGCCACCGCCTGCGAGCAGGCAGGCTTCGATGCTTTCTGGATTGCCGAAGCCTACCCCTGGTGGCGTAAACACGGGTTCGAAGCGCGTTCCTCGACCGCCGTTCTAGCCTTAATCGCGGCAGTCACGCGTCGCATCCAGGTCGGCTGGGGCATCATTTCTCCCTACACGCGTCACCCGGTGCAGATCGCCATGGAGGCGCGTGTCATGCAGGATCTTGCCGGCGATCGCTTCATGCTAGGCCTCGGCGCCTCGAAGATCTTCATGAAGGAAATCGGGGAGGGCGAAGGCGAGAAAGTCGGCCCGGCCACCGTCATGCGCGAAAGCATTGAAATCGTGAAAGGCGTGCTCCAGGGGGACGCGTTCCAGTACGAGGGAAAAGTGTTCCAGGCCAGTGTTCCGCCGTTGAAGGCTGACGCCCACACGCCGCGCGGCGTTCCGCCCATTTACGTTGCGGGCACCGGTCCCGTCCTTCAGAAAATGGCCGGCTCTATCGGCGACGGACTACTCACGGCGAGCATTACGACCCCCGCCTTTGTGCGCTACTCCCGCAAGAATTTGGAAGAAGGCGCTCGCAAGGCCGGCAAGGACCCGGCGAAACTGATTCTCGGCTCGGTCATCGTCGGCAGCATCGGTCGCGATTCGAAAAAAGGCAAAGAAGGAGCCCGCGAGCAGGCGGCCATGTACCTCGCCAACAAGGTGCAGAACATCAAGGGATCCGCGGATGTCTTACTCCAGAGCGCAGGCCTGACTTTCGAGGAACTTCAGCCGATAGCCAACGCCATGGAGAAAGGCGGCCGGAAAGCAGCCGCGAAAGCGGTCACTGATGAGATCCTGCGCAAAGTGTGCGCGATTGCGGGCACTCCCGAGGAATGTATCGAGCGGATCGAGGAATACCGCACTGCCGGGTGCACTCACATCATGCTGGAAATCTGGGGCGACGACCGCACGGGGCAGGCGAAATTGTTTGGGGACGCGGTGCTGCCCCACTTCCGAAAATAGTCAGCGCTTCAAAGCCCCGGCGAACTCGTCTACGATCTGACGAAATTCCTCGTCCGAGACCAGTCCTCGTTTCGCGATCGCCCGCTTCTTGACGGCGGCCAGAATTGCACCACGCTGCTCCTCGGCGAAAACAACCCCGAGCTGCCTAGCCTTCAGATCGATGCTGTCGAGACCACTTTTCTTGCCGAGCACAATGTGCCGCTCCGCATTTACCAGTTCCGCGGAATACGGCTCGATCGCCTCGGGAATATGGAACTGGCTAGCCACCGCGCCGCTCTCCCGCATGAAGAGGTTTTCGCCGACCAGCGGCTTCCACGCTTCCAGCGTGTATCCGCAAGCCTTCTGCACCACCTCCGAGACGCCGCGCACTTTCGCAAGATCCAGAATCACCGGCACGTCGTAAAGGCAGCGCAGTGCCAGCGCGATCTCGCAGATGTCCGCGTTCCCGGCGCGCTCTCCCATGCCATTAATCGTTCCCTGAATCCACGACGCGCCGCCTCGCACCGCGGCTACCCCGCACGCTGTCGCCATTCCAAAGTCATTATGCCCGTGGAAATGCACGGGCACTTGCGGCCCCACCCACTCGCGCGTCTGCCGGACCAGAAATTCCACTGCTTCAGGTCCACACGCCCCGATGGTATCGACCACAACGATCTCAGCCGCGCCCGCTTCCAGCACAGTCATGTAAATCCTGCGCAGGAAGTCGAGATCCGTCCGCGTTCCATCGACCGCAAAAAATGCAACTGCAATCCCATTCTGTTTGGCAAACGAGATTGCCTCCGAAACGCGCCGAAGAACATCATCGCGCGTGAGGCCGTACGCCTTCAGCTTGATATCACTGGTAGGAGCTTCGATGACCGAAGCACGCAGACCCAGCCGGATGAGCTCCTCCACATCGCCCTTCAGCGCGCGCGAGAAGCCCCACAGTTCCGCCTTCAATCCGGCCCCCTGCATCAGTTGGATCGCTTCGGCATCTTCCGCTGAAACACGCGGGAAGCCCGCCTCAATCCGGCCCACTCCCAACTCATCCAGATGTCGGGCAATCTCCAGCTTCTGCTGCGGCGACAACACCACGCCAACCGTCTGCTCGCCGTCCCGCAGGGTGGTGTCATAAAAGCGGACCGGGGTGTGCGGAAAAGCAGAGCGGATTTCCGGTCGTGCGTTGAGTTCGCTTACCCAGACCTGCCCGGTGGTTGTCGTCGCCATGGCTGCCCTCACTTCAGACTTTCTTGCGTTGCCAGCGCTTCTGGCTTGTGCCCGTACGCTTCTTTCCAGGAAATGACACGGTTGCGCAGGACGCCAATCTTTTCAATCTCGCACTCCATCACGTCTCCCGGCTTCAGATACCATGCTTTCGGATCGCCACTGAAAGCTGCGACCCCCGATACCGTGCCCGTCGAAACAACATCTCCCGCGCTGTACCCCATCGGAGAATAGTGCGAAAGAATCTCTGGAATCTTCACTGACATCTTCCCTGAATGCGAACGCTGCCGGGACTCTCCATTGACGCGCAATTCCATCGCAAGATTGTGCGGATCCGGGATTTCATCCGCTGTCACGATCCACGGTCCCAGGGGACAGAACGTATCGATCCCTTTGCAGAAGCTGAAAACACCCGACTTCATCTCCCGCCGCTGGATGTCACGCGCGGTGATATCGTTGAAAATGACATATCCCCCCACGTGTTTCCGCGCTTCCTCGGGAGTGAAGTGCTTACCGCCCTTCTTCAGCACAACTGCCAGTTCCAGCTCGTAATCGAGTTCCTCGGTAAGGTGCTTGGGATAAATCACTGGCTCTTCGTGTCCGATGATCGCATCCACGTTCTGAAAGAAAACAATCCAAGGCATGACCGGGTGCGAAAAACCGGCCTTGGTAGCTTCTTCGTGGTGCTCCCGAAAATTTCCGGCCGTGTGAAAAAACTTTTTGGGCACGATCGGTGCCTTGAGGCGCACGTCAGCAGCCGGATAGCTCACTGGCTCGCCATGCACCCCGGTCGCATGATCCCCTTCGTTTTGCGCGTGCCCGAAAGCAGTCTGTGCAGCCTCCAGACTGGTATCGCCACCTTCAAACAGGGCCAGCATGTTCGGTGGCACGACCGCATCCGCCAGCCGCGCAAATGCTCCCTCGTCGCGCACGTCGCGCAAATAGAGGGCATAGGCAGAATTTAGATCGATGATGCGCCTGCCTGCGGTCACAGCGCCAATGCGGGATTGACCGGTGGAATTCTCAAAAGTAACGAGTTTCATGGAATTGGTGGAGTCCGCGGAAGCCAGCGAACCCTACGAGTTTATTGCCCGTGGCGCAACTTGTCTATCCGCTCTCCAGCTGGAAGGAGCCCCGGAAACGCTCGCGGATGGTACGATTTCTCGAAAGGACCCTGAGCCCCCAAGGCCTTCGCACACTGCATGAATAAAACCGAAGACATGCGTAAACCCATCCTGCCCGGGCAGGGGGCGTCCGACTACGAGCGCTATTTGCGCACCGACGAACTTCTTGCCCTCCAGAAACAGCCGGCGCACCTGCTCCATCAAGATGAGATGACTTTTCAGGTCGTTCACCAGGCGTCCGAACTGCTCATGAAGGGCGCCGCCTTCGAATTGGACCGGGCTCTGGACCTCATCACAGAAGGCGACTTCCTGAATGCCGCCCGGCTGATCCGGCGCGCCAATATGGAGTTGGAGTACCCAATCTCCATGCTGCATGTCCTGGAGACCATCACGCCCTACGACTACCACATCATCCGCGCGGGACTGGGCCACGGTAGCGGACTCGATTCCCCAGGTTTTCTAGCGCTGCTTCATATCGGCCCCCGGCTCGGCCAGGCATTCGATGATCAATTACAAAACTCTCGCTTGACCGTCCACGAACTTTACCGCCGCCATGCCGAGTTCTTTGGACTGCACGATGTCGCCGAACGCATGCTCGATTTCGATGAACGCATGCACCTGTTTCGCTTCCATCACCTGAAGCTGGCCCAGCGCATTATCGGAGGTGGGGTGGTCGGTACCATGGGAACCCCAGTCGAGGTCCTCCACCAACGCATGGAACACCTCTTTTACAAAGAGCTTTGGGACGTGCGCAACCATATCACGGAAAAAACAATTGATGGTCCGTGAGGCGTTCGATTACGTCAGCTCAGGTTGATCTGGGTCGTTCAGCATAGCCTGCAGTGTTTGGAACGGCATCGCCGCGACCGATCGGGTCTGGCCCACCGGTCGCGAGAGTCAGAATAAAAGCGGATACGGCGGAAACCCGGCATTGCGCTTCGATTCATGCCACTGATCAAACAATGAGAGCTTCCCGCAATCTTCAGCCTGAACAGAACAGCGAACCGACTAACGCTGCTGCAATAGAACGCGCATTCCAACGGACTTTCGGTGCTCCTTCGCGCGTCTATCGGGCTCCCGGTCGCGTCAACCTGATCGGCGAGCACACCGATTACAACCTCGGCTTCGTTCTGCCGGCGGCAATCGATCTCTATTGCTGGGTGGCGTTATCTCCGCGGCCCGATCGCCAGCTTCACGTGTATTCCACGAATTTCGAAACCACCGTGTCAGTTGACCTGGACGACTCGCATCTGACCTCGCGAGGCGATTGGAGCGACTATGTGGTCGGAACCGGGCTCGCGCTCGAACATCACGGCTACAAAATCCAGGGTGCCAACATTCTCGTAAGCGGGCAAGTGCCCATGGGATCAGGACTGAGTTCCTCCGCGGCCATTGAAGTCTCTACCGGTTACGCGCTCCTCGATATCAATAACGCCAGTATTGATCGCACCCAACTCGCCTTGGCTTGCCGCCATGCGGAAAACGAGTTCGTGGGCGCCCGTGTCGGCATTATGGATCAGTTCATCTCCTCGAACGGCCGGGCGGGTCACGCGCTGATGCTGGATTGTCGCTCGCTCGATGCCAAGCTTCTCCCGATCCCGGAGAGTGTCAAGTTGGTCGTTTGCAACACGGGTGTCAAACATCAGCACGCAGGAGGAGAATACAATGTGCGTCGCACGCAATGCGACGAAGGAGTGCGTTTGCTCTCGTCCGCCCTACCCGCGATTCAGTCCCTGCGCGATGTCCAGCCATCTCAGCTCGAGCAGCACAAACATCTCCTGCCCGAACTGATCTACCGCCGTTGCCGTCACGTGGTGACCGAAAATGAACGCGTGCAACGCGCCGCGGAAGCATTGCTTCTGGGCGATCTCCCCGCCCTTGGAGCACTGATGGCAGAATCCCATCGCAGTATGCGGGATGACTACGAAATCAGTTGTGCGGAGCTTGATACGATGGTCGAAATTGCGGGTGTCCAGTCCGGAGTGATTGGGTCCCGGATGACCGGCGGAGGTTTCGGCGGCTGCACGATCAATCTTGTCCGCGCGGATGCCGCCGTCGCATTTAGGCACGCCGTCGCCATCGAATACCAAACTCGTACCAATATTTATCCAGACATTTATGTCTTGAGTGCCAGCGAAGGCGTCCACGAGGTCGCGGCCGGCAAACTCGTCGGCTGATAAAACCAGATTGCAACGAACCGGCCGTTGAATTTCGCCGGACGGTAGGCACCGCTAGACTTACCCCTTGAGGACGTCGTGGATCTCCACCAGCTCAAAGAGACGCCACATCGCCGTTTTAATCCCCTCACCCAGGAATGGGTACTGGTATCGCCCCATCGGACTCTTCGTCCATGGCAGGGCAAGGTGGAGCCGCGGCCCATCGATAACCAGCCGCCCTATGATCCCGCTTGCTATCTCTGTCCCAGAAATTCTCGTGCCGGGGGCGTGGTCAATCCCGACTACGTCAGCACATTCGTTTTTGAGAACGACTACGCGGCCTTACTTCCGGCCGCGGAGGAAGCTAAGCTCGAGGAGGTTGATCTCCTGATTGCCACGACCGAACGCGGCCTCTGCCGGGTGGGCTGCTTTTCGCCTCGACATGACTCAACCATCCCACAAATGACGGTCGAGGAAATTCGGCTCGTCATTGAGATGTGGGTCGCCCAGTACCACGAACTCGGCGTACTCCCGTGGGTCAATCACGTACAAGTCTTCGAAAATCGCGGAGCCATGATGGGTGCCAGCAACCCTCATCCCCATTGCCAGATCTGGGCAAACGCCCACCTGCCCAACCAATCCAGCCGCGAGGAGGCGTCGCTTGATAAATATGCCAGGAAACACGATTCCTGCCTGCTCTGCGACTACCTGCAACTCGAGCGATCGCGGCAGGAGCGCATTGTCTGTGAAAATTCATCTTTCGCCGTCGTGGTGCCCTTTTGGGCTGTCTGGCCGTTTGAGACTTTGCTGATCAGCAAGCGACACCTCGGCGCGATGCCTGATCTGAATGACGCCGAAAGAAATCACCTCGCCGACATCATGAAGCAGCTAACCACGCGCTATGACAACCTGTTCGAAATCTCTTTCCCCTACTCGATGGGATTCCACCAGCGTCCCACCGATGACCAGCCGCACTCCGAGTGTCACTTCCACGCACATTACTACCCTCCCCTGTTGCGCTCAGCCACTATTCAGAAGTTCATGGTCGGCTACGAAATGCTCGGCACTCCGCAGCGCGACATCACGCCCGAATCCGCCGCCGCACAATTGTGCCGGCTCTCTGCGATCCACTACCGCGAGCGCAAATAAGAACCTCGGGAAATATGTCTGGGACACGCGGTAACCGCACTCAAATCGACCGTGGTAGACTGTAGCTCCGCACACCGGAGAGGTGGCAGAGTGGCCGAATGCGGCGGTTTGCTAAACCGTTGTACGGGCTAACACCTGTACCGAGGGTTCGAATCCCTCCCTCTCCGCCAACACTTTTAAAATCAATAACTTGAAATGCCGTGATACGATGGGTGCTACGAAACTCAACGGAGGGTCACCCATTGAATCGCGAGTGCAATCTCACCAAGCGCATCCGCCTCTCGGATGGCAGTACACGCTTTGCCCCGGTTGTGCTCGCGGCCAACGGGCGCGTCAAGCCGGATTACGTAGTCGTTGACGGCAAGCCGGAGCATCACCCGGAGGGCCGTTATTACGTAGATTGGACCGAGGGCAACCGCCGCGTGCGCCGCTCGGTTGGTACCGATGCCAACTCCGCCGCCGCTGCCCGACACCGGCAAGAGCAAGTGCTCGCGAGCCGTGCGGCAGGTATTCAAATCATCGAGCCGTGCGCAACCGGCACTTCGCTCACTTCTGCCGTTGTGGTGTACCTCGATGACATCAAGAGCACCAAGAAGGGCAAGACGCATGCCGCGTACAAAACGGCGCTCGATTACTTTACCGAGTGTTGCACCAAGGCAACCGTGCAAGAGATTCAACGCGGTGATCTGCTCAAATTCTCCGCCTTTCTTCGTGACAAAAAGAAACTCTCGCCGCGCACGGTGTACAACAAATTCGAGAACGTGATGTCATTCCTCAAGGCACAAGGGATTCGCGGCTTGGTGGGCAAAAACGATTGGCCCAAGTACGTTGAGGATGAGCCCGAGGTGTACGAGCGCGAGGAGCTAAACAAATTCCTTGCCGCCTGTGACCAAGAGGAGCGTGTGTGGTTTGAATTCTTCTTGATGACAGGGATGCGTGAGCAAGAGGTGATGCACGCAACATGGGATGATATCAACCTCACTCGTGCCGTGGTCGCCGTGCGATACAAGAAGGAGTACGGCTTCTCGCCCAAGAATTACAAGGGCCGTGAAATCCCCATCCCCAATACACTCGTTGGGGCGCTCAAGAAGCAAAAGGCACGCGCATCCGCATCTTGCCCCTTGCTCTTTCCAACGAGCGGATGCAAACCGAAACTCAATTTTCTCGATGATTGCAAGGCCATCGCCACTCGTGCCAAGTTGAATTCCGATGATTTTTGGCTGCACAAATTCCGGGCCACGTTCGCAACGTGGCACCTATGGGCCGGTGTTGATCTACGCACGGTGCAACAGTGGATGGGACACACCGACATGGAATCAACGATGCGATACCTCAAGCCCAACCGGAGCCAAGCGGTGCGCGAAAAGGTCAATCAGACGTTTGCCGGTCAATGAAAAAAAGCCCGCGAGTTTCACCGGCTCGCGGGTTTCAAGCACCAAATCAAAAAGGAGGTAAACAAGCACGAGCGTGTGACGCCCCGGCCACGCTCAACCTTTATTCTTCGTGGCAGTCTCCAATTTGTCCAACGCTACAGCAACATCCCTCAAGGCATCCAAAATTGCAAGGATGGGACTGTCGGGGTTGGTTTCGTTGATTGTCACCTCGATGCTGTCAATTCGTTTACGAAGTTCATAACTAACCGCCATGAGCACACCTCCGCCCACGAGCATACCAAAATGGAAAAGCCCACTCGCGCCGTCGCCGTCACTATCACGACCCGAGTATCCGCACAACTTCCTGCATTGCCGTGGTCGCATTGTGCCCGAGGCTCGCGGCATCGCTTTTCAACGTGCTTGAAACCGCCGCCTTTTCCTCGGCGCTTAAATCGGGATACTTCGCAACCACGTCACGCGCCAATGCGGGATAGATTGCAGCATACCCGGCAGTGTTGCGGGATGCGGCCACGACTCTTTTCCGAACAGCCAATTCTTCACTCACAAACGTGCCAACAGATTTCATCGGAACAACCTCAAGCCCACCACATGAAAGTTTGCGCGGCCTCGGCCCGTGGTAGCTGCCACACTCGCCACAAGGCCCGGAACCATTCATCCAAAATGAACAGGCAAATCGGCAGCCACATGAAAAGCACCGCCGTACCAAAAAGTTTTGCGATGAGTGCGAAAAATAGTGTCAAGGTTGTTCCCTCCAAGCAAGCCACGAGCGAGTGCGATGGTAGCACAACACCGGCTCCTCATCGTGCCCTGTAATCCGGGCCGGGTACAACGTGACCGGGGTAACCAAGATAGTCATTGAATCTAATGCATGCACGGTGCTGCACTCGAAGGCATGGCGTGCGAATGGCATTTGATACCTGACACCACCCTCACAATCGTCAGTGTGTTGCTTTCAGTTTATTCGATCCGCCAACGCACGCGACGTGAGAAGGCCGTCATAGCGGCACACGCGACAATCGAGCGGGCATACGGACTGCTCATAGGCATCAAACCATCGCTCGCCGGTGGCGACGTTACCGCTGCACTCAACGATGGTCTTGAAGCAATCAATCAACAGCGCCAAACGCTCGATGCGCTTTGAGCAGTTGAGAGAGTCTCCGCCCATCGTTCTACTGTACGATTGAAACGGAGCATTCCTCATGTGGATTCCGGTTTGGGTGCTTTGGCTCGCTGTGGGGCTCTTTATCGGCTATTGGCTCGGCATGTTTCAAGCCCTGCGCCGACTTTCCAAGGCCAAGAAGGAAGGCAAGCTGACAATCAACGTGAGTGATCCAAAGTGATCGTACTGTAACGCCGCCCCGCCGCCCCGGCTCATTTGCCAAGCAAATCCCACCACGGCGATTTCTTCCCCTTGCGGCGATTCTCGGTGCGTGAGCGCACGCGCAAGTTATCGGCGGTGCTACTTCCGAGTTTGGCAAAAGCAATATCGTGGTCAAGTTCATCAGTCTTGCGGTTGTACTTGCGCCCCGTCTTTCGCTCGTAATCCGCGATTGCCTTTCGCCTCTCGGAAGCCCGAATGTATCGACTCCGTGGTGCAACGAGCATCTTGGCCACGGTGACCGCTGCCAATAGACCAATTCCGATGGCCGCCACGGGCGGGATGCCACGTTGTGCAAGATACAATGCCAAAATAAAGTATGCCGTCTCGGCAAGGATTGCACGCCGCAGGAAGTGCCTGATGCCTTCGCGTCTGCGATACAGGGAGAGAAGCAACAACAGCAGGAGCGACACAACAACCAAGGTTAGAAGTTGTCCGGGTTGCGTGCCGCTTCGCATAATCGCGAGCATCCTGCCTTCACTCTTTTCGGCTCATGGTATCACCGCCAAAAGGTGGAGCAAGTGCCCGATTCAGCACCGTGGTTACGCGTGGAGCCCAATTGCGTGAATGAGCACCGCTTGCCCGCCGCTGCCAAGATCGGCGGTGATGAGCGCGAGGTTTGCTGTGAAGCCCGATGCGGTCTTGCTTGAGACTTGAGCGGGTGCGATGGCATTTGCGGGCACGTTGGAGTTGGTCCGCTCAACAGTGAACGAAACCACATAATTGCTGTCGGCAAATGCCGCATCGAATGCAACCGGGATGCTTGCATACCCATTGGTCACGTCGCTGTTGGTGAGGGTGTATGCTACGCTCACCGCTTGAATCGGAGCCCTCCCGTTTAGCTTCGTGTCCGGGTTGATAACGTCAGGAAATATCTGCATTGGTGATGCCTCCGCACTCCTCGGTGCGTGTTACATTGCGCCGGTGAGCGCATCAACGTACCGCTTGTGAAGTTCGCGCATGATGAGGTACTCCTCGCGCATACCCACGAGCAGGAAAGCCGCGAGCGCCTCATCAATCTCATCGGGCCATACGTTAACCACAACGCGCTTGGTCGGTGTGGCCAACTTGAGAGGGCCGTACCAATACATGATTCCTCGGCCCGTGGCGAGCGCGATGAGTGAGCACCACGCCTCGCGAATTGCCAACCGCATCAACGTGCTCATAATCCAAGCCGCCGCTTGATCGTGTCGGTGATGGCCTGCAACGTCTTGCTTCGGCCCGATTCAAACCCCGCCGACATCACAGGCATGCGCCGCCCTTTGTACTCGCCTTGGCTCGCACCGAATTCGAGCAACTTGATGAGGTAGTTGAGGGAGCGATGGTACCGCTTTCCGCGAGGTTGAATTGCACTGTGACTTGCCGTGTGCACCTCGGGCAAGCTGCCTTTAACGCCGATGGTCGCCGTGCCTGCCAACTCTTGAGCACGCATCCGCACTCTCACGCTCCAACTTTTTATGGTGGAGAGGGCCGAGCCAATCTCGCCCGGAGCCGCCGAGCCTGTTGCAGCAATCTCGGAGCGCATCACCGCCGCGCCTTCTTTGAGCCCATCTTTCACGATGGCCTTGGCGTCCTTCGTGGCCATGTCGTTGAGTTTCTTCTGTAGCTCATCGAGCCCATTTACCTCGCACGTCACCCAATCGGCCATTAGCTCACCGCCCGTACATTTTTGGCAAAAGGTCGCCCATCCCAAGTTGCAGCCACATCGAACAGGCACTCCGAGCCAACCGGCAAGGTCACATCCTCAACGGTAGGAAAAACACACGGGTTGAATTGGTCGGGCGGGAAATCGCCATAAAGTGTCGGCAGAGCGCAAACTTTTCCCGAGCAGGTATCGGGTAGGACAAAGCCGCGCACGTTGGTATCTCCGGGCTGTGGTACGGGTCTGCTCATTGGGTCACCTCACCGTTGCGGTAAGGTGTTACTACTCCCAACCCAACTCAACGGGCTTGGGCCGGGGCATCGGCTCAATGCGCTGTAACTGCCCGCCGTGTTGCTGTTGAGCGAGCCGAGCATCACCGGCATCGGTAAACAAAGTCACCACGGGCGGTTGATTCCATCGGGAAATGACAAGGCAGAACGGGCCGGAGCCGCTCACCTCGCATCCGGGCCAAAGAGCGCGAGCCCTTTGGTGATATAGATTCAACGCATTCATCGCGTTTACATCCGGGTGTTACGTGCCAAGGCTCACCAACCCTCGGCCTCCATCTCGGCAACGGTGCGCATGAGCACCTCGGGCGGTCGCCCGTCAATATAAAATCGGCGTTGATTGAGGGCTTGCACTTCGCGATTTGCCCATCGGCAATTTTTGGGGTTGTATCCCTCAAACGCGTTGCGCCTGTCCAACGTTGTGCCTTCCGGCCTTTGTCCCATGTCGGCAAGAAACGCACGAAAACCGTTTGGCCCGAGCCATCGTTTACATACCGTCACGCCCGCGCCGCCGTAACAATCCCAATTCTTAAAGTTGGAGTTGGTGCACCGAGTGCACATGTTGCTCCATGAGGAATAAGCGCGGCGCACTCCGGGCGGTGCGCCCAACGAGCGAGCACCGTGGGAGCGGTTGAGTTGTGCCGAGCGCGCAAGGAACACGCAACCGCATGAGAGGGAGCCGCGCTTACGCTTGAGGCATGATGTCTCGATGAGTTTTGTTTTGCCGCAATCGCACTTGCACTCCCAAAGTTTTGCGCCGCTTTGTTTGTGCCGCCTTCCGCTGTCACGCACAACGAGCAATTGCCCAATGCGTTGCCCTGTTAAATCGCCGTGCCGCGTACGATTCAAGCAACCGCATGATTTCACGTACTTGAGGGCCGAGGTTTCGTACAGTTTCTTGCGCCCGCAATCGCAAAGACATAACCACAACCGGGTGCGCCGAGTTGGATGAGTACCGGCTCGCCGGAGAATTTGCAGATTACCAACGCGGCGGCCTTCAAGTTTTAGATAGATGCGCGCCAATATTCGCTCGGTTAACTGTTGGGTTTGTCGTACCACTTGATCTTGGTTGTGGTGTCGCCGTCTTGCATGTTCCAAATCATCTCGCTCAACGGGGCGTGCCCGAGCCGGTTGCAATGCTCCACGTAAATCATGTAACGGGTGTTGGGGTTGATCTGCTCAAAGATGCGCCGATGCTTGCGCCGCGCCTCTAAAGTTTCGCCGGTGCGCGCCTGCACCACCGCCAACGCTTCGCGCTCGCGGCGGTCCAACTGCCGCACGCGCCGCAACGTATTCTTCACCTCGAAATGAGGAATCAACAACCGCGCGGAGATGGCCGTCACGCTCAACCCACGAGCGCGCAACTCAACAATCTGCTCCTCATCAACCGTGTACGGTCGCCCTCGAAACTTTAGAACACGCCCAAGGATGCGCTCCGGCTTGATGCCCTTGAGCGCGTACCAATCCCAATGCAACCGCCAAAGAATTTGCCGCACATGGCAATGCTGCAAATTCAACTCCTCGGCAACTTGGAGCCCGTTGAGCCCGCGCCGGTAAAAGTGGTACACCACGCCGCAAATGATGAGCGAGCACCCACGGTCAATCATGCGCAATTGCGTATCAACATTTGGGAGGATAATTTCAAGGTATCGCAACCTCCCGGCATCCGGCTCGGTTTCATTCTTGAGTTGCACGTACTCGGTGCAAAAACGTTGGAGCATTTCAACCAACTCGGGCCGTTGCTCCTTTAACTTTTCTTCGGCTCGGGTGATCCGCTCTGCATACGTGCCCGATTGCTTGGAGCGTAATCGTGCTCGCCCCTCCATGAAGTGCGCGAGCAACTCGGCCAACTCCACATCGTTGACCGCCCATGATGGCGTATGCAACCGCCTGCCCGGTGCAAGTGCGCGGGAGTGCTTCTGCATCCGGGCGTAATCATCGTACGAAAGCCCGGTGCTTTCCCAACCGCCCTCGGCTCCGTGATACGTGGCGGAAACCGGGTACATCGGCGTTTGTACTTGTTGTGATGTGCTCATCGCCGTGGGCACAAGGTGTTAAGCCTTGCCGAATCGCTCACGAGTTGCTTTGGCTGCCGCTGCATCCGCCGCGAGCACCGCATTGCGGTCGGGGTTGATGCCGGAAGCCCACGGCTCGCGCGCCGTCTTTTCCGCTGCAAGGTACTGCTCCCACGCCGGTGAGCCGTGCTCGGGCAAATCGCTCAAGTCGTTGCGCGGTGCTGCCGGTGTTCCCTTTGCTGCTCCATCGAAATTCATTGGTTGATTCTCCTTTGTCGGTTACTCGCCAAACAATTCTTTTAGAGTGTCAATCTCAATCTGTCGGCCAATTGCATCCGCACGAGCGCGCAACGCTGCATCCTCGGCATCGAGCCGCGCCGCCTCGCGGGCTGCCTTCTGCTCGGGCGTGAAGAAAACCGGAATCGGCTCCCACGGTTGCCCCTCGATGTATTCATCGGGCAATATGAAAGCATCACAAGTTTGGAAGATTTGTTCTTTGATCTTCTGCGCCTTGCGCTTCGCCATCGCGTCAAACGCCGCCGCCGAGGTTGCGGTGTAATCCGCCGCGCGTGCCTGCACCGAGGTTGCGTTGTTTTCGGAGTAAGCCGGATAAGTCACCGCGCTCACGTCAAGCAAATCGCAATTGCGGATGGTACGCCGAGGGAATCGCACGCCGCGCTCGTCTTTATCTTCGTCCCAATCCTCATCCTCTGCACTTCGCACTTGGAAAGCGAAAGAGCATTGCGACACGTCGCCGCGCTTCACACTTTCGTAAATATCGCGGTGTTGCTGCGATGCCGGATTGAGTTGGCACGTAAACTTGAGCCCTCGCGCATCCTCGCTCACCGCGAGCGTTTTATTGCCCACGCGCCCGAGCACCACGTTAGCATCGTGGTTGAAAAGGCATTTGACATCCGTGCCCGCCGCGAGGCTACGCTTGAATGCTCCGGGTGCAATGCGCTCGCGAAACCCTCCCAAGTCACGGCTCAAGGTGTTGAATGAGGCAGCATACCCGCTCAACTCGAATTTCGCGCCGCCATCCGCGCGCAACTCGCCTGCAAAACTTCGTGTTTCCCTTTGTCCCTTTGTTGGTTTCATGCTCGTGCCTCCGTACTATTTGCACCGCCTGTTAGATTGAAACTTTCACGCCGCGCTTGGCTGCATTTTCAACCGCCAAGTTGTGCGCCGCATCTTTTGCTTGCGATTCTTGATTCTTCACTTTGCGGTACTCCTCAAGGATTTCCGCCGAGGGCTCCGGGCCGGTGAGCACGCGGGTTTGGGCCTCGCCGCTCCAAACCATCACCTTGAAGTAATCGCGGGCCGAGTTGTAATTGCCGGAAAAGTAAAGGCGCTCGCCGGTCGGTTTGTGCAGCATCAATAGCGCCGTGCCTTGCGGGCCGAGCACCACCGAAAAGGTTGGTTTATCGGGCGGAGGTGTATCCTCCCGCTGTTGTGGTTGATCCTTCGGTATTGGACCGGCAAGGTTGAGCGCAACGAGGATGAGCGCGAGCGTGTTGTCAACTTTGTAGAATCGTTGCTGCTCGAAAGTTTTGAGTTGAATGTCTGCCATGACTTTATTCTCCTTGTAAGTGCGTTGCCGCACCTCTTAGCGGTTGAGCCGCTCACGATTTGCAAATGATGTGACACCAACAGCACCAAACGAGGAAAGCAACGGCCAAGAGAATCACAGCCAACCGCCTCCGCTCGTTTCGTACTGCACCTCGCACGCATCCTCGTTGCCAACATGCATTATTGGTACGCGCGCCAACTGCCGGAGCCGCGTGATTTCTGCATCACGCGCCGCTATGCGTTGGTGCAATTCCTTCACCTCGGTATCGTGCCGCGCTTGTATTTCGGCCAACTCGCGGCCAAACATCGCCTCAAATCGGGCCTTCAAAGAATTCGTAATGCTCATTGCTCGCCTCCTCCAAAGAAATTCATCACTTTAAATTCGTTTTCGATGTAATCCTCGCCCGACTTCCACCACGGTGTGCCCGCATCATCCGGGTGACACGATGCGCACAGACATACAAGATTTGTTGCTTCGGTAAACAACTCGGGAGCCTCGCGGGGTGATCGCAAATGGTGCACGAGCGTTGCCGGGTTTGGACAAACGGCACCGTTGATGAGCCGGGTGCACATCGGATTGCTCGCGAGCATCAATTGGCGCATCCGCTGCCACGCAACCCGCTTGTACAGTTTGTTGGTTGGGTCTTGCCCGCGTTGCCGGATGGAGTCAACGCTCGGATTGTTTTTGAGGTGAGCATCGCACCACGAGCCCGCGTTGCGAGTCTTGTTGCTGCATCCGGCAAATCGGCACCACTTGAGCGGGAGGTTGGTCATAGGTACATTCTTTTCTTGATATCTTCATAGCTCGCATTGCTGTAAAAGTCACTTTGGGTTTCATCGAGTGCGCACCGCGCAATGCTCTTGAGCGCCATGACCAAAGCAACCGCCGCGTCAATCTTGCGCATCCGGTCTTTCGGTCTGCGGGGCGTGACAAAGTGCACACCGCTGCGCAGTGAGTGAAGGTTGCCGAGGCACCACAATAAAACGAGCGAATTAGTATGCAACCGGCCATCGGCAACAATCTCCTCAAGCAAATTCATGCCGTCTGTCATGTTGGCCGCGAATTGTGTTAACTCAACAAAGGCATCGGGGCGCTCGGTGCGATTCTGCAAGTGTCCAATCAACTGTTGCGCGAGCATCGGATCAAAGTTGAAATCGCGCACCGCGCACTTGCTCCACTCCTCCATTACCTCGTTTTCGATTACATCAAAGTCAATCGCCGCGCCTTCAATTGCGGTGAGGTGCCCCGTTTCGGCCCAACCGCGCAACGCCGCAACGTTGCTGTTGTTGATGGTTTCTTGTGGCATCCAATTGCGCGCGAAAACGTAATAGTGGGTCTTGTTGTCAATCTTCTTGGCGTGCACTCGTACAAGGCTGCACAAGTCAACTTTGCGTGCCAAGTCAAGCCCGAGCACAGCGGGTTGGTTGGCGAATTCCTGCTCATCAATATCGGCATCGTGGCAACGCTGCACCGCGTTGAAATCAAGAAATGCATCGGTGCCATCGTTGTTAGTCCATTGGTTGAGGTAACGCATGCGGTACGATGCGCGTTGGCTTGGTATCTGCTCGGCTCGCCGCGCCTCCTCCATCACGGCGCGCACATCCACGGATATGCCCCAACACGGGTTGGCCTTCCGCAACGTTGATTCCTCGAAAATGTCATCATCGGTATCACAGGTGTAAACAACGCCAAAGAAACTTTCATCCTGTGCCGTGCCCTCCAACAATCGCTCGGCATACTCGTGCAACTCGAAACACACACCGGAGGAATCCATGCCCGCCGTGGTGATGATGAAAAGCAAACTTTGCGGGCGTTTCGCGCACGCCGTGGAAATCGAATCAAACACAAGCCGCGATTTGTGGAGGTGCACTTCATCAATTACACCGAGGTGCACCGCCATGCCTTCGAGTGATGGTGCCTTGGCGGGCAACCCACGGAAGCGCGAGTTGGTCTTGGGCTGCAAGACGCGGTGCGCTTCAACCTTGAGCCCGAGCGATTGCTTGAGGAGTGCGTTGCTTTCCACCATCGTGCGCGCCGTGTCCAAGCACAACCTCGATTGCATCAAGGAGGTTGCCGCGCAAACACAATCGGCACCCTTCTCGCCTTCCACAAATGCGGTGTAAAGCGCGATGCCCGCCGCAAGGAGCGTTTTGCCATTGCCCCTCGGCACTTCAACGTATGCGCGTTTGTATCTGCGGGTGTTGGTGTCGGCCCAAACCCATCCGAAGATTTCCGTAAGAATCCAACACTGCCACGGCTCCAACTTGATGCGCTCGCCGGTGAGCGGGCCTTGGGTATGCCGAAGCCGCGAGATGAAATCGCACGCCCGGTGCGCCTTGGCTTCATCAAAGATGAAAGGGAAATCCGGTTGCCCGATGCGCTCAAGATCGGTGCGCGAGCGTTGGCATGCGGCGCGCACTTCCTCGCACGCCGGTATGATTCCGGTGAGCACATCCTCCACGTACTTCCGCGCCTGCTCAACGTATGGGCTCAAAATGAAAACTCCTCGCTCGTGGTGCCTGCCGCATCATCGGCCTCGCGGCGCACTGCCTCTTTAAACTCGGCCTCCAACAACTTGAGCCGTTGGCCAAGGGTCTTAATGGTTGCTTGGCTGTCGCGCAACGTACGCAACGATGGGTTGGGCACCTCTTTTTCGTGAGCAACGCCGTGGGAATCGCAACGCTCGGCAAGTATCACCGGTCCGCGTTTTGCGATGTCGGCGGTTGCTTCGCGGCATGCCTTCTTGAGCGTGGTGATTGCTCGCCGCGCAGTCATAATCTCGCGCCGGATGGTCTTGGCCGCCTGCACCTTCTCGGCGGGAATTGGCTTGGCGGGCGTGCTCATTCAATCCCTGCCTCGGCCTCAATTCGTGCCCATTTCTCCCGCTGCTCGGCGGTCAACTTTCCGCCGCCTGCCTTTACCTCCGTGGCCAACTCAACGAGTTGCTCGGCGGTGAATCGGGGAATAAATCCGAGGCACCGAGAAATGATCTGCCGAGCCTCGTGCTCCGCCGCCGCGATGCGCTCCGCCTTGGGTTTGAATCCGTGCGCGATGTTGGCGAGCCGTTTGCGCTCGGTGCGCGCAAGCCCTCCGCGCCGCCCGATTTCTACCGGATCAAGCATGTGTTTACCCTCCTTTGGTCTGTTGGCCGTTGGTGCTTGGCACAAATACCGGAGCCGTGTGACGGCTCCTCGCGAGCGCCAAAGCCCTTTCGCCCTTTCGTGTACTTCGCCCGCCCTTCCGCCGAGTTGGCCCGCCCTTCCGGGTACTTCGCGGTAAGATTCGCGGGCATCGTGCGCAAAAATCGCACTTGATCGCACACCGGAAGATTGTGCCCGTGGGAAATGAGACACCCCCATGCCCCTCCGGGGCTCATTAGAGGCTCGCCACGCGATAGTTAGGTGCGCGATGGGCTCGCGGGTCACCCACAACGCCGCGCGCCCACAGCAACGCATCCGGTGCGCTGTACGCATGTGTTTATTCTGCCAATTGATTAGTGATATGTGGATGCGGTGCGAGGTTTCGATGGGTTGTGGTGCAGAGGATGACTTAACAGATGTTAGTAACTGTTAACAACTCGCCGGGTTGGTGATCGTGCACGATGCCGGTGTTGATGTTGGCATCGTGCTTGTAATTCTTCCGCTGTGGGGCTTTCTTGCTTGTCTGTTGCTTTGCTGTGGGGTTGAGGTGCTCTACGCCGTTTCCCGATGCCGGTGTGACTTATTCATCACCCGGCACCTCAAGCACCTTGGCGAGCGCGGCGCGGCGCAAGTGGGCCATGTATGCCGCCTGCTTTGCATCCTGCTCGGTGGTTTTCGGGTCAACCTCCGCAACGGTTGCCGGACTTTCGATGGCGGGCTCGGGGCAAAGCCGGAGCGCAACTTGCCGGAATCTATCCTGCTCGGGCAAGCGCGCGAAGGACCGGAGCAGGTTGATGATTGCGTTTGCACCGGGCATTGCAACCTCGGCAACGCGGCGCTCAATCTCCTCCGGCTTGAGGTGTGGGTTTACTTGGCTCAACCGCAAACGAAATGCTTCTCTAAAATGCTGCTCTATTGTCATGCTGTCACCTCCGTGATATTGGTGTTGCCCTTCTCTGCCGCCGCCTTGCGGATGCGTGCGCGGATTCTTGTGCGGTTGCTTTTGGTGGGCTCTGCCGAGGAGCGCACCGCCGTGATCGGCTCCCAATCAATTTGCGACAAATCCACATCTTGCGGGAGGGCAAAGATGCGTCCGGCAATCGGGTTGTGTGGCCATACTCGCCGTTTCCCGATGTTGGGTTGCTTGGTCATTGTGCTACCAACTTCACGAGCGTGGAAAAGCCGGTCTTGCGGCAGAATGCCTCAACGTGGGGAAAGTCAATGTCAAACTGCTCGCCGGTGCGCTCGTGCTCCTCGCCACAGCACGCGCACTTGTACGTGTAATCGGCAATGCGTTGGGATGGCTTGCCGATTGTGCCGGGGTTGGTGATCTTGATGGTTGATGGTTTGGTTGCTTCTATCATTGTGTTGCCCTCCGTTTTCTGTTTCCATCTGATTTCGTTGGCCAAGTTGACCACTTGGGTAAGGTGACCAAGTTGGCCAAGTTGGCTAACATCGAACTTAGTCAACTTAGTCATCTAATTTATTTATTTATTTATTAGAATCAACAACATGGTCAACTTGGCCAACTAAGCCACAAAGGCCAACTCAACCTTGCGTCTCCTCCATCATCATTCGTTCCCCTGCCTTCTCGGCCAACCACCACATTGAGCGGCCATCCTGCACACCTATCTCTTTGCCGTGCTTTACGCCCAAAGCCTCACGCGCACGCTGCAAGGTTTTCGCGGAAATCTTCCGATTCGTGGCCTCTGCCTTTACATCCTCGGCATATCTTGGGCCTCCGCTTAGTGCGGTGCGCAGAAAAGCACTCGCCTCCGCCTTCCTTACCGCCTTTTCGGCTTTATGCCCGGTCACAGTGTCAAGGGCATCATCGGCACTCATGGTGTGTTGGCCGTCCCACACCACATAGGAGGCAGAGATTTGCTTTCCGGTATCCGGGTCTAATACGGGCCTTCCATCCGGCCATGTCAGTTGCTTTTCTGCGGTGTGATACTTCAATCCCTTGCGCAGTGCCTTGCGGGTCAAGTTGCCCTTACCATCGCACATTACAAAGTGGTCACACTCATCTTCCGGTGCCTCCTCATCTGCCGCGAATAACCAACATGCTCGGGCCACGCCGGTGATGGCTCCCGCGCCGAGCACTCGGTTTAGGGCGTTGACATCCGACCGCTTGTTGAGGTGGCAGACACAAATGACGGTAACGCCATATTTCTTGGCAAGGTCACGAAGTGGCACCAAGATCGCGGTACGCATTGTTTGCTCATCATTCAACTTCACCTTGCCGGTGTAGTTGCTTAGTGGGTCAATGATGAGCAGCCGTATGCTCGGATGCTCCGCAAGCATCTTTTCCATCTTCGGCAAGTCAGAATCAAGCGCCGCCTCACGCTGTGATTTGGAGCCGTTTTCCGCAACAAAGGTCATTTCTAACTTGTACACTCTGCTCGTATCCGCTCCTGCCGCCATCAACCGGGGCGTGACGGTATCCTCGGCATCATCCTCGCAGAAACAAATCATCACATCGGCAGGCTTGCGCACCATATCCGAAGGGTCATCGGGCAATCGCACGCCGTTGGTCACCGCCGCTATCAACGAGTACGTGCTTTGACTCTTTGCGCTGCCAACCTCTCCCGCCCATACGATGAGTTTGTTTTCCGGCACACGTCCGGCCCACAACCAATTGATGAGTGTTGGGGTGTAGTCACTCATCCTTGTGAGGGTGCAACTTGCATCAAGGCTCACACGCTCCGGCTCGGTTGCCTTGCCGGTGCGCTTGCGGGCAACCATCTCATCAATTGCCGTGCGTATCGGGGTGAGATTCTCCGCGTCACCAACCCACGAGGGCTCAACCTCGGCCAAGTTCTGCCGTAACTCGGAGATATCTTTTGCGGCGCGCATCTCCACGATGAAACAGCGCTCAGGAGGAAAGAGCAGGGCGAGGTGATCCATTGTTGACTCGGCACCCTTATCCGGCACCAAGTACACGCGTTGCGCATTCTGCAAGAGCCGCTCAACCAACTCCGGTGCAATCTCCGTTTGCTTGTCGCATCCGATGGCCACAGCCGGGTAACCCAACTCGTGAAGCACGAGCGCATCCCATTGACCCTCGGTGATGAATACAGCCGGAGCCTTCGAGTGTGGGATTGATTCTTTCCACTCTCCGCCGCCCGTGTAATATCGGTTGCCATCCTCAAGCACCATGCTCGGCACCCACACACGCGCGGGGAAAGCCTCATCAATGCCGAAAAGCAAGTTGGTGGGTATCTTGGTGGTTGGCGCAAATTGCGGCCACTTCCGCCGCGACTCGCCCTCGCGGATATCGGCAAAGGCAGCCTTGCAGAATTGCAACTCACCATCGAGGTTGACGGGATACGCAAACCGGATGCGCCCGGTTTTGTCTTTCCTCTCGCGGAATCCGCGAGCAAGAAGTGTTTCGAGCCGGGGCGTGTATGACTCCGGGCGCGATGCCGCAAGGATGGCTCGCGTTGCTTCGGTGATGGGCTCCCATTTGTCGGGCCAACCCCAACTCGCGGTTGTGTTATCGAGTGATTTGCGTTTCGATTTCGCCGGTACTGTTGAGCGCGTTACCGCGCCGCTGTCAATGGCCGCGTACAGCTTGGCCGTTGCTTCGCTGTTGTGATCGCCGCCGTTGTGGAAGCAACTCACGCCGCCGATGGTGATGCCATCGGCCTCAACCCTCACACTGCACTTTTTCGCGCCGGTCTTGCCGCAATGCGGGCACTCCGGCAAATGGTAATAATCGCCGGAGAGTTGCCCATCGGGATATGCTCGCCGGAGTTGATCTAAAGTTTTAGTAGCGGTTGCCATATGCGGGTTTCTCCCTTGTGTCATCTGCGAGTTTTTCTTGCTTGTTGCAGCGGAAGAATTGCGGCACTCCGCCCCGGAATTCCACCTCAACCGTGCCGTACATACGCGATTTGATCGCCTCATCAACAGCGGCAGTCACTTTGCGGATCAACTCATCTCGGCTCATCACTGCACCAACTCGCTCGCCGGTGTCATGTGCGCGAGCGCATCGGTGGGTTTGTTTTGCTCGCCCAACGTGTTGAGGAAACGCGGGAGCCAAACTTCCCACGGGTCAATTGTGCCGCCTCTTGTCAGCGCATGAATGTAAAGAGCAACCATGCCGCGCGTGTCTTGGATGGCCGCATCCCAACCGTCATCAAAAGCATCACGCGGAATGTGGGGTTGGTCATTCTCGGCCAAGTTGTCAAGGAAACGCGGGAGCCATTCTTCCCACGGGTCAACCTCGCGGCCTTCTTTTACGCATGCGACGTACTGCACAACCGCCTCGCTTACCTCCTCGATTGCTGCGCGCCGACCGGAATCAAATGTTGCACTCATCGCGCACCGCCCTCAAGCCAAGCCGCCACGGCGGACGGATCAAAGCGCACTGCTGTTGCGATTCGGAAACTCGGAAGCAAGCCGCGCTTGGCGAGCCGGTAAATGGTCACCGGGCTCACGCCAAGAATCTTTGCGATATCGGGCGCAGAAATGGCCCTGCTTGTCGCTTTGAGTTGTTTAATGATGCTGTCGCCCACTTGCATGTATCACCCCTGCACTCGATTTACAGAAGGCAAGCAAACGACACTTACGCGCCGGGGCTTGCAATCTGAGTTTGGTCAATTTGTGCGGAGGTTCTTTACGGGATGGGCGTTGAGGCACACCGCAAGGTGGAAATGCTTGCGCGGCGCGAGGTGTGGCGCACACGCGCGGTTGGCCGCGATGCACGAGCGTTAAGCGCTCGCCGTGCCGCCAACCACAATATGATCGTGTTCACCATGGAAAGCACAATAGCATTGGCAATGCAGGAAACGCAACGACAAAGATTGTCATTTGTCAAGAAAAAACTTGTTAACACATACTAACAAGTGTGTGAAGTGTCGCACGCCACGCCAACCCGAGAAGCCGAGCAAGTCTTTTTCGAGGTGATACGAGGTGATACGATTTTCGGTGATTTGGCAGCATCCGAGAGATAAAGGAGTACACGGGAGAAAGTGCGGAAAAACGCCGCAAAGCCTTGTCAATGGCGGGTTTCAAGGTTATCTCATTGTTGCACAGCGGGATGCGGGTTGCGCGCATTTTAGAATCCCTCCCTTTCCGCCAGTTCCCTTTACTTTCCTGCCAATTCACCGTGGTACGGCCCTCGACCTCTTTGACTTACGCAAACAAAACTGAGTCCGGATGCATCGTGCCTGCACACAAGCCGACGCCAGGTCTAGCGCAAGCGCAGGGTCTTCGCTCACCTGCTTCACGCAGATGCTCATCGAATCGTCTACGCCTGCGCGCCGCAGAATGTGCGGGCTGAGCTAGTCAATATTGCAGACAACATCCGTCAGCACTTCGTAGCTGTGGAGGTCGATTCGATGCTTCCCCGAAGCTCACGCAGCTAACAGAGAGGTCTAGCCGTGCTCACACCATCCGGTATTCACGCAACCGACTTTGAGGCAAGAATCTCAGGCTTTGCAATCTCCGGCGGTTTGGAAAACAGATCTTTCGCTTTGGTGAACAGCGCTTTTGCGATTTCTCCGTTGAGGTGAGCATTCCGGCCATTTTCGTCGGCAAAAGTGTCGAAGATGCCGTACTTCCCCGGCCCCATTTTGATCGCGTACCAACTGATCGTCCCGGCCTCGCGCTGGGCCAGTGGCTGTGCGGACTTCAGAAACTCTTCCACTTCTTGTTCTTTGCCCGGCTTCGATTCAAGCTGCGCCCAAATCGCTAGTTTTCCCATTGCATTTCCCTCCTGTCGATCTGATGCGTGGTGCACCTGTTTGGTAACAGAGTATCTGGCGCCAGTCTGGTCTTCACTTCGCCGTCTACTATGTCGAATAATTGCTTCTCCAACTTTGCGGTCTCTAAGCCAAGGAACTGGTGATATGGAGCATCACCGGTTCGGCATACGCCAATGGTGGAGCGGCCTCGCCCGTCCACTGCAGCCTCGCGTCCCACAACCCAAGCCAAATGCTAGACTGCATCGGCGGTCAGGAAGACGGGTGAAAGCGCATGCAGCCGCACAATCCAATCCAACATGTCGTGATCATCGTTAAGGAGAACCACAGCTTCGACAATTATTTCGGATCGTTCCCTGGCGCAAACGGCACAAGTCTTCCGCCGGCCCAAGACCCGCCCGCCGGCGGCGATCCGCCGCACGATCATGCGGCATGGCTGCAGCGAGCGACGCATGCGGTGA
>Ga0206931_1079_pt1 | contig 31702 bp, 24 predicted proteins | sample Alteio_BWOrgHeat_17_FD_152946 | JGI IMG/M metagenome (GOLD analysis project Ga0206931, IMG submission 152946) | Enriched cells from forest soil in Barre Woods Harvard Forest LTER site, Petersham, Massachusetts, United States -... | ecosystem: Environmental > Terrestrial > Soil > Temperate forest >...
ACAATCTTGCGCTCTGTACCCTGATTACCCTTGCCGGTACCACGGGAGTCGGCGTGATCTGCCTGACGACGCAAAAAATCTGGATACGTTGCCTGGTTTCCGCGGGATGGCTGGTGGGAGGGTCGGGAGTCACCGGCATCGTCCATTTTGCGATCAAGGATGCAACAGTCTGGAACGACTTTCGTTTTATCGGTGATCCTCCTCTTAACCGTGCCCCCTTCGGAACATTTTTGACCGAATACGCGCAGCACTTTACCCGTCTGAGCCTGCCGGGCGAACCGTTTTCCTATTCCATTTACCTGGGGGATTATCATCCCCCATTGTCGGGATTTTATTTGCTCACCCTGGCTTTGCTGGCGGCCAATCTCTGGCACAAGGGGGCATCTCCCTGGGTGTTGAGCATCGCCGGGGCAACGCTGCCGTGGTGTGCTGTCGCCGATACCTGGAATCTTCCCTTGCAGGGACTCGGCTTGGTCCTATGGCTTATTTACCTTTATTGGAGCGTCCTTGTCGGTTGCGCGGGCCTGGTTTTTTATCGGATGTCCCTGCTGTTTGCCAGGATCAATCCCCATTACCGGAGTTATGTGAGCGCGATGAAGGCGCCTGCGTTCGAGATCCCGCCTCGGCTGGCCCAGGCCTGGATTTATTTTATTGGCGGGGGCGCTGTGGCCATGGTCGCCGTCTACTCTTATTACCGGCCTTTTGCTTTATCGGCACAGGATTATCATACCGCGATAAGAATCGTGCCGTGGGACCAACATACCCCGCTTTTGCTTTGGGTTCTTTTCCTTCTCCCCACCATTGGCTTGAGCCTGCTGGCCATTTTTTCCTTCGATGAGGCTCTTCTGCCTTTGGGTCTGCTCTGTTTCGGTTTTTTACTTTTCACGGAGTTTGTCTTCGTTAATGACATCTATCTCGGAGAATTCCTCCGGTTTAACACCACGTTGAAGTGGTGGCCCTGGGTGGTGACGATCACTCTGCTGACCATCGGGCCGAGGATCTTGGAACTAAGGAGCAAATGGCAAAGGCCATGGATTATCCGGTTACAGCGTGGAGTGTGGATCGTAGCCTTGTTTCTCATCAGTTATCCGATTTATTATTTTTTGGACCTGGCAAAACTTTGGTGGAGTGTTCCAAGCGCCAGCTTCGGGGAATTGGATGGAGCCGGTTTTCTTGTCACCGACAAGTGGAACCCCAAGTTAAATGACCGTCTTCTTTTGAATTATCTGCGGTCCGCTCCCAGGGGCGTGGTGGTGGAGCATCCCGGCACCGATTTCACCAATTACGCGGCCATGATGACTCTCAGCGGCCAGCAGGCTTACCTGGGCTGGCTGGGGCATGAACAACTCTGGAGGGGATATCTCTATGAACTTCAGTATCGGTACGACAAACTGGACGCCTTTTACAAGGGGGACATGCCCAACGCCGGGGACTGGATGCAGACCCAGGGCATCGATTATATTTTGTGGTTTAAGGGCGAGAATGCCGAGCAGCCCTGGGGCGCGAGCGTCGATTCGGAGCAACTTTGGGACAAGATCAACGCGAGCCTTCAACCGCAATATGTCTGGCACGAGTTTTATCACGAGCCGACCCGCCGGGTGGGCTTGTGGGAAAAACGGAAATCCAATTAACGCCGGCGTTTTCGGGCGGAAATGATTTCGGTATTCATGCCGGCGAAATGGAGTCCGCCCCGATAGCGGCCGTGCTCCATCTTCACGCACTTGTCGGCAATGACCGTCAGTCCCGCGGCCAGGGCCCGTTCGGCGGCGGGAAGATTAATGATACGAAGCTGCATCCAGATGGCGGGTGAGTCGATGCCTTTCTGTTTGCGCGCGATGGCTTGATCGACGATTTCATCCACATCTTGCGGAGGACGAAAAATGTCGATGATGTCGAGGGGGAAGGGGACGCTGGCGATATCGGGATAGACTTTCTCGCCCAGGATCTCGTCGGCCTTGGGATTTACCGGGACGATGCGGTACCCTTCATTCTTGAGATAACCCGCGACGAAGTAACTCGCCTTTTGCCGGTCACTGGAAAGACCGACGAGCGCAATCGTCTTCGCCGATCCCAGCAGGTGATTGATTTGCGCCACGTCCTGGTAACGGGTGCGCTGTTCCGGTGTCAGGCTTGTGTTGAGCGAGACAGCGCATGAAACGCCTGATCCAAATCCCATATCAAATCCTCCACGTTTTCTAGCCCGACGGAAAGCCGTATCATTTCCGGGCCCACCCCGCAGGCGGCCAGTTCGTCTTCCGTCAGCTGCTGGTGGGTGGTCGAGGCCGGGTGAATGACCAGGCTGCGCACATCGCCCACATTGGCCAGGTGCGAGAAAAGCTGCAAGGACTCGATGAATTTTTTGCCGTCCTCGCGGACCTGAGCTCCTCCTCCCTTCAGGCCGAAGGAGAAAACCGCTCCGGGACCCTTGGGCAGATATTTTTGGGCCAGGGCATGATCGGAATGGCTCGGCAATCCCGCATAAGCGACCCAGGCGACCTGTTTGTTTTCTTCCAGATAGCGCGCAATTTGCCGGGCATTGGCGACGTGGCGATCCATGCGTAGTGAAAGTGTTTCGAGTCCCTGCAGAATCAGGAAAGAATTCATCGGCGAGATGCATGCACCGACATCTCGGACCGTTTCTGCCCGCGCCTTCATCAGAAAACCGTAATGACCGAACGTGTCGAAGAAACGCAGGTTGTGGTACGCGGGCGAGGGGGCCGCAATGGAAGGAAACCGGCTGAAGTCAAAATTGCCGGAATCGAGAATAACGCCGCCAATTGCGCTCCCGTGGCCGCCAATGAATTTCGTGGCCGAATGCAGGACGAGCGTTGCGCCCCATTCGATGGGACGGCAGAGATAGGGCGTGGCGAAGGTGTTATCGATAATCAGGGGAATTTTGTGCGCTTTTGCCAGTTCCGCCAGTTTCTCCTGATCGAGAATTGAGCCGCGTGGGTTCCCGATGGTTTCGCCGTAAAGCGCCCGTGTCTTGGGCGTCATGGCGCGTTCCCACGCCGGGTAATCATGCGGATCGACCAGGGTCACCTTGATCGAAAGCTTCTGGAACGTTTGTTTGAGCTGTGTAACCGTCCCTCCATAAAGATGCGATGAGGCGACCACTTCGTCACCGGGCGAAAGGAGCGTCATCAAGGCAATGAATTGCGCCGCCATGCCGCTGGAAACCGCGAGCGCACCCGTCGCGCCTTCCAGCGAGGCGATTCTCTCTTCAAGAACTGCAGTGGTGGGATTGCTGATGCGCGTGTAGATGTTTCCATACTGCTTCAGCTCAAAAAGCTGGGCCGCGTAATCGGGGCTGTCGAAGACATAGGAAGTCGTCTGGTAAATCGGCACCGCGCGCGCGCCGGTATTGGCATCGGGAACGTGTCCGGCATGGACCATCCGGGTCTCGAAGCCAAATTTGTGCGTGGCAGGGCGATCGGGCATCCAGACAAGATATCGATTGCCGCATTTCGGCCCAGCAAAAATGTACATTGCGCGAGATCGCGATGGGGGTATGTTGAAATCCCTACGGGGGCGCATTGGCTTCGACTGGAGCATGGTGGTGCCCGCCGCAAGTCGAGGATGGGGTAGGTCTTCCTCGTAAAAAAGCCAGCCCAACAATAAATGCTAACAATCAGTTGGCTCTCGCTGCCTAAATAGCAGCCAGACGTTGTCGCCCCGACCCCCGCTAGGGGACGGCAACGCTATTAGCGGGGCGACGTGGCCGGTGAGTGACCGACCGTCCGCGGCGAATCAACGTGGTGACTACGGGGAACGGGTGAGCTGCGCCACAACCGATCCCCCGACAATAACAGCGCGGACAAACTTGTAGAAGCGGTCAAGGCCTTGTTCTAGGACGCGGGTTCGACTCCCGCCGCCTCCACCTCTTGTAAAGTTAAATTTAGCTTGCTTGCACACGCTTTTGCACACAAGTTAGCGTAATGGCACGCCAACAGGCGCAGAATATCCAGTCCGTCACGCAAGGTTCGGTTACGCTCAAAGTTTACGAGGTGAGCCGAGGAACTCGCACTGTTTATTCCGTTTCCCACAAAGAAGGAGGTCGACGCCAGCTCAAGCAGTTTGGAGACATGGTCAAGGCATTGACTTGGGCATCGAATCGAGCCAAAGAGATAGATCGAGGGAAGGCTCCTGCTTTCATTTTGTCACCCGACGAGGCAGCCATGTACCAACGGGCAAGGCAGATTCTGGCGGGGACGGGCAAATCCTTGGATGAAATGGCGCGAGAATATGTCGACGCCAGAGACACCCTCGGCGGTGCCGTGCGATTGGATGTTGCGGCTACCTACTATGCGGAACGCCGCCTGCGTCTCGTTCAGCGTACTGTGCCAGAGGTGGTCGATGAGTTGCTTGTGGCGCGGGCTCACAAATCCATTCGGCACGTCAAAGATCTCCGGGGGAGGCTTGGCCGGTTTGCTCGCGAAGTCACTGGATACATTGCCAATGTCACCCAGCGTGACCTTGCTTTGTGGTTACGAAGGCTGGGACTGTCGTCACGGAGTCATGATAATTTTAGGCAAGTACTTGTGTTGCTGTTCAGATTTGCCCAAAAACAGGGCTACTTGCCTGAAGGCCGCACGGAAGCTGAAAAAACGGAATCGATAGGCGACGATGGGGAAGGGGAGATCGGTATTTTCACGGCAGATGAGATGCGCCGTCTTTTAAATGCCGCCAGGAATGACGTCCTCCCATATTTGGTCCTTGGCGCTTTCGCCGGGATAAGGACAGCCGAGATTGTTCGCTTGGACTGGCGAGAGATTAATTTTGAGTCCGGCTATATTGAGATCAAGAAGAGCAAGGCAAAGACGAAAGGTCGTCGGCTAATAAAAATGCAACCTAACCTCGTAGCTTGGCTCAAGAAAGCCGTAAAGCCTTCCGGGCCTGTCACCTCACTAGCGCGCCCGGAAAAGACAGCCAGCGAGATTATAGCCGCAAAACTTGACCCCGCTATTCCTTGGAAGAGAAACGGATTGCGTCACAGTTATTGCACATATCGCATGGCTATCCTCCAAAACGAACACCAAGTCAGCGCAGAGATGGGAAATAGCCCAGCCATGGTCTTTGCCAATTATCGCGCTCTAACCACCAAGGAACAGGCCAAGAAATGGTTTGCCATCATGCCGAAGGAGAAACATGAGTAAAAAGAAAGGATCGGCGGAGAATCTACTCAAACCAGGTCGTAAGTTTTATGCTCACAACGCGAAGGTTGCAATGTGGGGGGCATTCTCAGCAGTGCGCTATTCCGAGGTACGGCAACTCGTAGAAGGGTGGGATACGGCGAGCACGTACGAAATTGCGCTTCAACAGCCGATGCCAGAACCCGCGTCCCAAAAGGAAAAACAATGGGTAATTGACAAGAGTTTTCACCTCAATAACAAGCTTGGGGATCTGGCATCCAAAACGGTACTATTAGTTCGGAAAGCTGTTGAAAATAAGGATTCTGGATCAATAAGAAAACTGGCCGATGTCATTGATCATTTGAAGGATTTAAGGGCACCAAACTCTACGCAGGCCGGCAGTCTTGATGTTTCCCTTTTGGCTCTTTACGTCAGAGCAAAGCCTGCTCATCACGTTTTCAGTTTTTCAGAGCTTCGTGATTGGCTTGCTGAAGCTGAAGGAATCCAGCCTCCATTTGATGAAAACTTTGAACAACGTGTGCGCCGAATTATTAAAAAGATAGGGATAAAGGTGCGGAAGAAGCGCAAGTGACAATAAACTTTGGGCATTGTCAGAACAGAGCGCAGTCGTTCTGTTTTAATGCGCGGCATGACGAATCTACCCGCTCTCACGAGTAACACGCTCAAAACGAAGCGCGAGGCAGCGCATTACCTTCAAATCGGTTCTAGAACCCTGGATGATTGGATGAAGCGGAAGATGGTTCCTTTTTTCAAAATTGGGAAAGTCGTGCGATTCAAGGTTTCTGACCTGGACGCCTCACTCGAAAAATTCCGGGTTTCCAACTAACCCGACGCCATAAGAGGAGCACTACTTTAGGTTGTATGCCGCAACTGAAATTCCAATACGACTTGAATAAGCCTGTTTTCGCTGAAGAGATTATTGGGCTGATCGCGACCGCAAGGGCGATCTCTGTTCGCGTTGACATTCCAGCGACCGAATGGGCGAAATAGCCCATTCTTTGCAGCCATTTCGGCTCTGTTTATGCCGAACGTTTTTTGAGGTTAAGAATCGTCTCGACGGCTTGAATCTCAAATAAAAAGCACCGAGATGACCCCTGCTCGGTTTAAAGAGACGGCGCAAGCCGGGTTTCTCGCACGTTCCGCGATAAGGAAATGGGTTGCATAGGACAACTTTACCCTAGTGCGGGTTGAAAATGCGACGGGCCGCTCCATACGGGCTGCGGGTGGCAGAAAATCCCTCTCTTGGGGGTTTTCTGCTCTGAGCTCTCCTCCAAGCTCCAGGTGGATGGCAGAAGATTGCCATGAATTGATTTTGAAAGTTCACTCTAACACGTCCCTCATTTACTGAATCGAAGCTGCCTCTTTTTATTTTTTGGCCATTTTACCAATTCATCTACATGGCTCTTGGAACCTGTGGGATCGCCTCGTAGCTTCAAATCCGCATACGAATCCATTCTAAGTGTCATTTTTAGGTGATTAATGGATAAGGATCAGTGGAAGTCAGGCCGACCATCCTCCAAACCTGACGCTATCGTACATCCAAGCCTACGCCCAACCTATATCCGAGCCTCATAGTTTGGCATGCCTAAGTTCTTGGCCAGATGGGGTAACGGCCCCCTCACATCATCAAATGCTATCTATGAGAGAACCTTTACAGCGTATGGAAACTGCAGACTTGCAGAAAGAGAAATTTATTGAAATGTCTCGCCAAACTTGGCTCATGTGATATGGAAAGCGGCATGAAGCATTCCTCGATGTCTCCCAAACCTGGCAAACCTGGGACGCCTCCTCGCGCGCGCGCGAAACCAGCACGTGGACCGAATCGCAAAACGGGTTGGGAAAAGCGGTTCTGCGAGGCTCTCTGCGCTTGCCCAGATGTTACCGCTGCCTGTACGTCCGCTGGTGTTGGGACCAGTACAGTTTATAGGCGTCGAGAAGACACTCCAGAGTTCAAACAAAGATGGGATGATGCGCTCCGCGATGGCTTGGAATCAGCCAAAGGAGAGCTTTTCCTTAGAGGAGTCACGGGATGGCAAGAGCCAGTTTATCAGGGAGGCAAGATGGTCGGCACCATTCTAAAAAAGAGCGATAACTGTCTGATATTTCTCCTAAAGACACATGCACCTGAGACGTATGGGGACCGATCGAAGATCCAGCACTCAGGTTCCTTGCGCTCGATGACTCCGGAAGAGGAAATCGAAGCGGGTACTTCATTCCTCGAGGGAGTCACTGCTACCATCCGCAAAGCCGCCATGGCTGGTATCCCGAATTTATCCGGCGTGCTTGCCCATCGGTGACTGTCATCCGAAACATCCATCACGCGTGCATGGAGGTTGGAAAGTGTCACGAGTCATCGATTACCTTGCCGTTTCCGTCAGAAAAGTTCTGTCCTTCGATAGGAATAAATCAGGTCGGCTGTGCCATTCATGCGCCACATTTTTCATGAGCAGCGCACAATCAAGTTCAACTGAGCCTTCGGGAAATCTATTTCGATCAGAGAAGAAGCAGGACACGGCCTCCTGAATTTGCAAAGGCTCAATCGTCCAATCGAGCGTCCTCAGTTCCATTCCATGGTAATGGTCAGGTTCATGGGTTGCAGAATACCCTGTGGCCCCCAGCGAAAAGAAGCCTGTCGCTTCAGACAAGCTTGGAAAAATACTGGTGGAAGGAAGCTGATCCGTCGTTTCGCCAACAAACGCTGCTTCCATACCTCCATCTTTGCGGATGATTCTCACGGCGACGGAGTTTTCTGTCTCTTCAACTTGAAATTGACTGCGATTGAAAATACCTGGAAAGACCCTTCCGCCGAATGTCTTGTTGAACCATGAGTTCGTATCGCGTCTTGGAATATAAACGCCTTCCATTTTCTGCCCGTCTTGGGCCCAGGCAACCGCGATGCGGTGGGCAGTATTTTCAGAATTAAATCCTACCCATGACGGCATTCCCTGGGGACGTAGGCTCTTGAAACGAATCATGCAAATCCCCCCAATGCCCCAACCGGCATAGGTTTTGGGCCGGAACGGCGCTGGAAGTGCTTTACCAAGAATATCCGGCGCAATGCGATAATTGAGCAGCACCCTTCTCTCGATAATGCCGTGAATAGTGTCGAGAAGCATAGTGGTTAAGCATTTCGTTTCGCACACCAACACGAGAACAATGACCGACGAGGCGGCTTAGGGTGGGCTCGTAGGTAACACCAGCGCAGGAACACCAGATAGCTAATAAGTAGAGCCGTGGGCGTTTGCCACCAGGTAACCCAAAATCCACGCGGGGGCTGGGCTTGAGCCCAATTTCTCAATTCCTCGACAACATTCCCGTCCGGCTTGGCGGTGAAATAGATCGAGCCGTCGGCTGCTTGGGACAGGATTTCATTCTTGGAAGAACCTGGTTCGTACGAATCCTTCAGAGCTTGAGGAATGATCACCTGATTCTCGGAATAACGTGATGCCGGAGGAATCGCGGTATCGTTGACAAGCTCCGCCACGGCCCAGCAAACCCGGTAGAGGGTGCGGCTGGGATGAAAATCGCGAAAGAAACTGTAGGTTCGCATGTAGTCGCGGTCGGCAGCAAAAGGGGCTAGCGCCACGAAATCGTGGTTCACCAAGTTCATCCTTTTCAGTTCGAGGTAGGGATTAATGCAATAAAGGCTGGTTAGGTTGTACGGTATGACCGAATCGTAGTAGACGTCACCGGGCTGCATGTCCTGGGCGGTGTGCAGAAGCTTAAGACGTTTGGCGAGGTAGGTGATCTGTTGGTCTCGAGTCAGGAAAGCCTGCAAGACCCACCAGACGGGAAGCGAGGGCAGGCTGACGTTATCGGCAGAGTCTTTTCGTGTGAGTTGGGCGACCAATGCCTTGGCGCGATCCTGATAACTATAGCCATCGAAAAGAGGTTTGGAGAGATGTTGGGCAAGCCGAAGTGTTGCCGCATCATCTTCGTCGTCGCAAAACTTTTCGACCATTTCCTGGTTGTAAATATTGCCGAAATAATCTCGCGCCGCCGAATCGATCCACCGGTCGTCATCGGCTGAACTGTAGCAGCCATCAAGGATGCGCCGGCAAGAATCCAAATCGTTCCGCTGCCAACACCAGATGGCGACTGTGATTTCAGGCAAAGAAATAAAACTTGGCTCAAATTGAGCTGAGAGCATGCCTCGGCGAGATAGCTCGGCCCGCTTTGCTCGCGCCTTTTGCCAGTTATCCTCGCTGGAATTTGCGGAAGCCTGCAGTGCCGTAAGCTCTGCCCGACGGGCAATGAGGTCGTTCGCGGCATCTTGAGGGCTTCCGGGCTTGAACTGGCTGTACTGCTTGGAAAAGCTGTTTTTCTGCGCGAACCAAGTAAGAAGCATGACGCTGGATGTCGAATCGCTGAGCAACCACCCCTGCATTGGGAGGGAATAGACTTGCCCCTCTTGCCACACTGCTTTCCCTGGAACCGTGGCCAGGAGACGTTCGGCATTTATCTTGAGAAACTCGGCCATACACGGCGGAAGCGGTGCAGTGCGGTTGTATTGTAGCGCGTGTGGTTCACCAAGTTGGATTGCCGCAGCATCAGCTGCTTCTCGAACGGCAGGGCGATACGATTGCCCGAGGGCGATCACGCTCGCCTTGTATTGCACCAAGTGACGGGCTGCGGCTTCATGGAGCGCCATGATGAGAACCTGCTGACTGGGGTGCTGCTCTTGCAAAAGTGTCCCAATGGCAGCGTCGGCCTCAGCACTATGAATGTGGGAGAGGGCTTGTGCACCCGACGCGATATTGTCCTCCACCATCTCGTGCCCGATCAACCAAAGTGCGGAAGGCAACGCAGCAGTAGATGAACCAGTAGACTTCCCGAATGCATCCGCGAGTTGTCCACGATAGTTGCGAGCGGGATTGTCAGAACCCCCTCCCCAGAAAGGAAGGGATCGCCATGAAGCACGACCGTTTGTCTCGTCGGCCCACGATTGCGCGAACAGGGCGAGAATATAGTCACCGGCATTTTTCGACTTAGCTGCATCCGGATTTTCGAGGTCAGTCAATTCCGCCGGAGCCTGAAATGTTGCATAAGGCCCTTTTGCGTAGATGGCAGCAAGATCGTCAAATGCCCGCTTGCCTTCTGGACTATCTACCGCTGGTTTTACCGCGTCGGCTTGAGCTGGCAACCAGCACATTAGGGCCAAGAGAATGATACCGATGTGCGTTTTCATGATTGGATGAGCAGGTCGGAGACCCGCTTCAACACCAGACAATCGGGGTCCATTCGGGCGCTTCGTTCCGCGTAGTCGCGGGCCAATTCAAGATTTCCCTGCTGCTTTTCTGCCAAGGCCAAAAAGCTATTTGCGTAAGATTTGTCAAACAGGCTCTCGGTCTTGTTGAGCACTTCGATGAGCATCGTCTTGCCTTCTTCGATCCGACCAATATCGATCAAAATAGAACCTCGCGTGCCCTTCACGCTGATATTGTTCGGATTAGCTTCGATAAGTTCTTGAGATAATTGGTCCATCTCATCGGAATTACTGGAGACTGCATCCACTTCGAGTAAGTACGTCAAATATTGATCAAGAAACTGTGTTCTCTTGGTTGATTGAGGGAATAGCACAACAAGTTTTTTGTAATAAGTCAGCACACGGGGATCGTGTGCTTCCCTAAGAAAAGCGGCAGCAGTGCTTACGGCTAATTGATTATTTGGTTCCGCCTCTGCTCGTTCCATCGCTTGATCAAGTGATATTGTAGTGGGGTCAATCTCGTCCCCGATTGTTAAAAGGGTTTGGGCTGCGCTGATTCTTTTTTCGATTTCCGTGTCCGTTAACCAGGGGATGGTTAATAGTCTCATTGCGTCAGTTTCCATTTTCCGTCCGGCATATTGATACCGGTAAGGTAGCAGGACACCCAGCAAAAAGAGGACGCAGGGCAAAGTCCACCCAACAAGCAAGGGAAAGGCGTAATGCCAAATCGAAGAGGAGGATTGATCGAGACGCCAGATAAACATGAGAAGCTCGACAGAGCCTCCCGCTAAAATTAACGACGCAAGAGGTGCCGCTCCTGTGATAAAAGCCAGTTTCATTCGCGCCCGGTTTGCTGATGTGATGCTATACAAAACCAATCCGCTTCTCAGCGACTCGTGTACCTCACAGATTGCTCCCATGAAACGGAATGTTCCCAACACTTTGCCGCTGCCAATCTGGATTTTATGAACATGACCTCCTACGAAATGTGCGGCAAAAAAGTGGGCTAGTTCATGCACCCATGTCGCACCCACAAAGCCACAGAAGGCACCGAGCGGTGCCAGTAGCCATTGGGACAGAAAATCGTGCTCATACAATGGCTCCAGATCGGAGTGGTTGATCACCAAAACAAAACTTGCGAATCCATAAGCGAAGCTGAGAAATACGGTCAGCCCAAAGGATCCCTGACGTCCGATTGTCATAAGCGTTAGGATTAAGAGGGTGGGCGACTCTCTCCACCTCTTTGAACCTTTCCATTTAAATGCTCTTTAATGAAAGCAACGAACTCGGGAGGAACTTGATCTTTCGGCAAGGTTAAGAAATTAAAGTCGGTGAATAGCAAAAGATAGTTGGTCTGGAACTCCCACAATTCCGTAAACGTTTTCCATTTGAGCTCGGATTTTCCGATTTCCGATTCCAATGCTACGCCAGATTCGCTTAGCGTCATGGTGGCGTTTCCATTATCGAGAAGCGCCAGCTTTTTAAGGCTCTCTCTGATTCTGTACCAATATCCTAATCCAAGCATGGCGGGAATTGCCGCAACGGGTACAACGGTGAAAGCTTGGAGCCATGGAGAATCCAAAAAAAGAGCAGAAATCAATACGCCGATGGCAATAATCGAGAGTCCAACCATCTTTTTGAAATAAACCCTCTTGATAAAATTCCAAATGGCCCCTTTTAAAACCGATTCGGTGTAGTGCAGCACGATGGTCATGGTTTCAAAGGTTAGGATAGCTAAAGGCTCAGGAAAAGGCCAAGCGCGACATACACCTCCACTTCATTGCGTGGGCATCGACGCCCCATAACGCAGCGGAGAAACCTTGGTTAACATTGGCTAACAACACCAATTTAGCAACGAACTGACTAGGGGAATTTTATTTGGAGTACGTTTTGGTCGTCGCCATGTCGGTAACTTAGGCCCACAGCATCATATGTGAGCATTTTTTCGATTTGAAAGTAGACTCGATCTGCCACTCTGAATTTGTCCGCATCTTTTTTATCGAGATAAAATCTGCCCATGGTGAAAAACCTTACCTTTGTCTTGCGGATTTTTTTCGCGTACGCCCTTCTCAGCATTGGGTGCTTTTTAATGCTACGGACCATTGTCGGCTATACCGTGTTTAGAGACGACGTCCAATTTTTGGTTCTCAAACAGGCCTACGTACACAATGTGGTTTGGAAAACCGCATTTTACATTCACGTCTTTTCAGCGTTTGTGGCATTGCTGGCGGGATTCACTCAATTTTCATCAGAACTCTTGAGGGAGAAACCCAAAGTCCATCGCCTGATCGGGAAAATCTACGTGGCTAACATTTTGTTCATCAATTTTCCAGCGGGGTTGATCATGGGCGTATGCGCGAATGGAGGACTACCCGGCAAGACGGCCTTCCTGCTACTCGACACACTCTGGTTCTTTTTCACCTGGAAGGCATATGTGTGCGCCAAGAACAGACGATTTGTTGATCATAAAAACTATATGATCCGCAGTTTCGCGCTTACTTTTGCCGCCGTCACACTGCGGACTTGGAAACTTATTCTTTCCAGTATCCTCACCATTGATCTGGCCCAACTCTACGTGATCGATGCGTGGCTTGCCTTTGTGCCCAATCTCGTGATCGCTGAGATCATCATTCGGAAAAACAAAATCCTGAAAAGACCTGTTTAACGCCCAAAGGCCAGGGTCGCAGCCATGGACATAAGGAAGCCAAGCGCGACAAAAGTGATCACGAAAACGGTTGTAAATCCAATCAACTTTGATTGAGGAATTTTTTCCTTCCATCGTCTTTGGCAAATCGTATTTGCAATAAAATATGCTCCAAGACTGCAGAGCAGCACGAAGATCACTAATAGAATAAAACCAATCATAATCGTGCACTGAGGGGGCTACTGGAACAATCGTAGGCCGAGGCTTGCACGGGTCAATGTTTTCGTCGTCGCTTTGAGGATGCCGTCGGCATTTGGCTATCCGTGTGAATGATCGCCACGATTTTGGCAATATGACTTTGTCGATGCCCTGGCAGTGCAGGGAAAATGCCGAACAAAGCTCCGAAAACCAATCCGCAGATCAGTCCGCCCAAGTGAGCAGCGTTATCGACTCCGCCCAATACCCAACCCATGAGCAAGTTGTATCCCGCAATAAAAAGCGCCATTTTGATCAGACCGCTCTTTTGATTCGTTTTTTTCCCTTTCTCGAGAACTGTTATACCGATCAATACACCCAACGCTCCCATAATAGCTCCTGAGGCACCGACGCTTACCGTCGCCGGGTGCCATGCTACGCTGGCAATGCTTCCTGCTATTCCGCAGATGAAATAATAGATAAAGAATCGTATATGGCCCAATTTTGCCTCCAGCATCATACCGACCAGAAACAGCATAAAGAGATTTCCGGCCAAATGCATCAATCCGCCATGAACAAACATGCTGGCTACAAGTCGCCAGATTTCGCCGTTCAACACCGCCGGCCTGAAATTGCCGCCCCAGGCCATGAGATCGTTGGGATTGAATGAAACGACGCCCAAACCCGCGAAAACCATCCAGACAAAAACCGCGATATTAATATCGATCAAGAGGGGTGTGACAAACGCGACGCGGTTCGGAAGGAAAACCATCCGCGCGAAAAGCGGCGCATCGTACACCCCCATCTGCGCAAAAACGGGCGCATCGTCCTTCGGTTTTTTCCCCGACAAAATACGATTCATTTCCTTTGGATCGACGGGCGCGGCCAGCAACATTAAAAAGCAGAGGACGGCGCCAATTCCGAAGCTTCCAAATACCCATGCCAGTTTGTCGCCGTTCCGGTCGTTGAAATTCTCGGCATGCGCTTTCAATATGACATTTGGTATCCCGGACCGGTAAAGTTTGCTGCGCTTGGCCGCTGCCTCAAACTCTCTGCTGTTATCGCTCAGGCCAAGTTTTTCGAGATAGGAAAATCTCTTAAGATCCAGATTTTTATAAGCGGCCAAAGAGCTATTGAAGAAATCGTGAAACTGCGCCTCTCGTTCGTCATCCGATAGATGGCCGCTGATCTGGCCATTGTAGACAGTGCCCAACCATACATTGCTACCGCGTGTGTCACTGTAATCCTCAATCGGGCACGCGAGATAAACAGCCATATTGAAGTTCTCATTGTATCTCCCCGAATAATGACCGGTGGTTTCGACCGATACGTCAGCTTGGTCGAAGAAGGCATCCTGCACCGTATAGTATTTGGTCTTTGGCACCTGACCAATCTGGCCAATTTGCGCGAGACGTGTGATCTTTCCCGTTGCCGTTGCCAAGTAATCCTGGCCAAACATCGTCGGTATGGCGATAGCCAGCCAGGAAACAAAGTAAAATAATTGCCGCAGGCTGCTACGACCTAGCTTTTTTTCCTTTAATGCCTTAAGCCGCGGGCGCAGCCAGATTAAAATCGGGAACCAGGGGAGGAAAATCGGCAGCCATAAATTTATCACCTCTTCGTTCAACATGAAGAGCTCCATTTTGATCAACAGCAGCCAGTTTAGGAACGAGTACCCGACCAAACAGCCTGCAGCGATTAATATAAATGGCAGATAGACGATGCGGAGCTTGTTTGAAAGAGATTCCATGGACTATTGGATTCGGAATCTCCCATTTGAGGTAATTGTTTTTGGCATCGATGGGTTCCTTTCTGTGATTTTGACTAAAGGCTTGTTTTTGACGAGGCTTTTTCGGTTTCGCTCGATTGGAAGTAATTTTTGTTGATAAGCTCGAAAGCAATGAGCGATTCAGATTTCACGACAGTCTATGACGCCGCTAGTGCTGGCTATCGCTACTGGTGGTTCCCCACTACCGGTCTCATTTTCGTAGCAATCGGTTTGATTTTGCCAAAGCTCTTTAACGCCGGGCTATTCCCTGATTATCAAAAGCGGATGTTCGCAGGATGGTTTCCAGCCTTATGGGTGGGATTCTCAATTTTTTGGACTATAACAGCCTTTCTTGTGACTTTGGGGGCGTATTGGAGTGGACGAGAGACACTTTTGACTGGAAAAGCTCAGTACGTCGAAGGAGTCGTTCAGGATTTTGTCCCAATGCCCTATCAAGGGCACGCAGTGGAATCGTTCGATGTAAACGGCGTTTCTTTTCACTATTCAGATTTTATAGTTGGTGGTGGCTTCAATAACACCTCGTCCCATGGCGGCCCGATTCGGGCTGGTATGTTCGTACGCATTTGGTACTCGGGAAACGACATACTCAAATTACAGGTGCCAAAAAAAGGTTCTTAGACAACCGTTAGCGTGACTGGCATCTGATTTGCGCCAACCTCCTCCATCTGTTTCCGTTTGATCTTGGTGACTATTGACCGGGCCACTGATCGGGGTATTCACCGTCTGACAAGTAGCCGCCCGTCGATCGACCTTTTTCGTCTACTGTGATCCATGAGCGATCTCCATTATCATTTTTGCCCCACAGGCAATGGGTAACTCAGCGTGTTGACGATGGAGGTGGCCGCGTCGGCTTTCGCCGTCCAGGTGGCGATGGTGCCGACGGCGTTGTAGGTGTAATCGAACTTCGAGACGTTGGTGCTCCCGCTGCTCTTGAAGTTTTGGATCGTTTCCAGGTGCTGGTCTCCCGTATTCCCAAAATAGCTGTAACTCGTGCTCAGTCCAGTGGAGGAGGGATACGTTACGCTCGATAACCGGTTGGTTTCATCGACGTAGGCCGGATTTTGCAGAAAGAGGATCAGCACGGCCCCGGCTTGCAGCCAGCCGGGCAGCGGACGGCGATGCGGCGTCTGCTTCGGCGCGAGAACAGCGGGCAGCATGAGCGCTAGGGTTGGCTTGTGGAGTTCACTTTAAAGCTCACTATAACCATGAATCGTCTCTCTATCCTGATAGCAGGATATTAACAAATCTATGTTCAGAGAGCCTATAAGTAACAGTGCTTCTTTTGAAAATTCAAAATTGCATTGCTCATCATAAAAGACACCGTAATCAAGCCATATTTTATCGGCCCCGCAGCTACGCATAAGAGTTAGGTTGTTTTTGATGTTTTTTAGAAGCCACATTTCCACCAAACCACTCTTTATTTTTTTCTTGCTCGGACTAAGACTAGCTGAGCCATATGGAATAGGTTGTCCTTTGTATCTACCTAATTTTCCTATGTCTCCTACCTCGTTTTTGGCATCTAAAATCAAACCTGTTAGTTTTTCTGCCTTTTCAGGGCTAAATTTATTTCCGTAAAAATGGCATCTTGGACAAATAACAGTCATATTAATCTAGAGAATAGAGCTTAGCAGAAACTCCAGTTGGGATTGCCACTATTGTGCCTAATCTCGATTTTCCATGGCTTTTTCTACTACATCGGGACATTCGTAAGTTGATAGCGTTAGCGGTAGGCCAAGCTCCGCAATTCGCCGAAGCTCGTCCACAGAAAATTCCAAGTTACATTGTCCATCGTGGAAGACCACCAAGTCGAGCGTCACGTCTGAAGCTCCGTTTTTCCTGAAAATATCGAGATTGGCTTTCACCAACCCTAAAAGCCATTTGAGCGCTTCTTTTGATGAAGTCTGCATCAATTCATCCGTAGGTTGCAAAGTGGCACTTCCATATGGAATCGGAGTCCCCCTGTACTTGCCGGTATTGCCAATATCTCCCGGCTCATTTTTCTTTTTGAACAGAATCTTCGTTTTCTCCTCTATGGCCTTAGGAGATAGGGAGTCGCCATAGAGGTGGCATTTAGGCGATAAGGTTATCATGGGGAAAAGTATATTATTATAGGCAGAACATTGTCCATATTTGCAACTATAAGCGCTGCCCAGGCCAGCTGTAGTCGATTGACATAAAAACAATGCACCGCATAAAGTTTAATCAGAGCCGGGAGCAGTCGCGTTTCTTACTCTATTAGAAGGAGGCCCATGGTGAAAGACCCTGAGGGTTCCGTGGTTGGTGAGGACAGCCGTTTGGAGGAGGAGGGACCTTGCGTCGAAACGCCCTGATGGATAAGGGAAAGTAACCCACTTGAGTGTGGTCTTGAGTACCAAGAAGCTGCACCTGGATTTGTTTTACCGTTACGTTGGCATTTCGCCTGCGTGGTTGAACCATTTATTCCCCGAAGCGTTGATTTGTGGAGATTTCTGATAACGAGTTGGCCTGATCCGTGCGCCCAAAAATGGCGCAAGGGACTTGTGTGAACGGTGATTTTAATGCGTCTATCGTAGCTGTTTTTTAACGCCATTCCTGCCTGTCCTCTTTCACATTTTAGAATATTAACTTCACGATCAAGCACAAAAAAAATACACCGGCAGCAAGCCAGGTCCAAATGAATGCTGAGGACTTAGCTTTATTTCGATATTCGAACCAGCCGGTAAGCGTTAAACTAATCACGGCAAATGAGAGGACTACGATCGGATGGGCGTCGCAAAAATCTGTTATTGCTCGGAAAAGAGGACTTCTCATTAGGACACCTTTAGGTTTCTAATCGTAACCGTTATTGTGAAGCAGCCCACCTCTATTATACTTATCTGGAATATAAGGAGCAGGAGGTGGCGGCGGACCGGCATCCCTCATGGCGTCGTATATTGTAGCGCCGACCATAAGACCAAGTCCTAACGGGGGAAGCGCTCGACCCAAGAATTTACCAGCAGCAGCAACAGTAGGACAGGAGGATTTCGTTGCTGCGTGTATACCATAGGCCTCTAGCGGTTTGAGTACCCCGATCTCGACTCCAGTCCTTGCAGGATGCCCAACCATGTTCTGTATGCTGAAACTGTCGATTGCATCATATATGGTAGCGCCGACCGAATTCAGCAGTCCCGCATCCGCGGCAGCGGCAGCAGCTCCTCCATCCCCCGGACCACCAGATCCACGTCCGCCGCCCATCAATCCAAGCGGATCGACCAAGTTGATAGGATTATTGTCAACGTAATCATAAAGATTCAATCCACCACGTTCACCGATGGGATCACGGTTCGGGAAAGTCCATGTATTGGAGTTGTAAGGACGGAATGTTCCAAAATATAGCCCGCTGGTCGGGTGCATGTACATTCGGGCGTATTGTTTCGTTGAATCATGAGTGCCGCTGATGTAGGTCGTGGTGGTTTTGCCGTAGGAATCGTATGTGTAGCGAGTCAGGATGTTGCCCGAACCATCAAGTAATTCCCGCACAGAACCGAGGTGATCTCTAAAATAATAATAGGGCGTGAGAGTGCTGCTGATTAATTGTTGTTCGCCCTGGGGGAAAAAGCGTTTCTGGACGGCGTTGCTGGCATCTCTTTCCTCGGTCATCTCGGAACCGACCCAAATATAGTTCTTGGTCGAGACGACCGTGCCGGAGCTGTCTTTCTCGATGATCTGTGTCCGGCGACTCAACCCGTCGTAAGCAAACAACGTCTTCGCGCTGCCGAAGTAGTCGATCTCACTCAGACGATTAAGCGCATCCCATTTGTAGGTGTTGCCGCTTTCATCGGTGGTGGTGTTGCCGTTGACATCGTAAGCCAGCGTCGTCGGAGAAGAACCACTGGTGACGGTGGAAAACTGCTGCTGCTCGGTATCACCACTGCTGTCCTGCGTGGCCACGGAAATAATGTTGGTGCCGCTGGGCAAAGGTACGGTGGCCGAAAAGTTCGTCCCACTCGTAATCGTGGCGGGCAACGCATCGACGGTGGCGCTCGTTATCGTAGCGCTAGTGTGTCCGGCCACCGTTTGCGAAGTGGTGCTGCTGCTGATCGCGGTCAACTGATTCAGTTTGTTGAACTGGCCCGCCGTCGTGCCGCTGCCGGTGGTTTCGGCGAGACGATTGCCCGCGGGATCGTAGGCGTAGGCGTTGCTGGCGCTGCCTCCGCCACTTTGCACCGCATCGGTCAACTGGTCCGCTCCATCATAACTCAACGTATTGACGATAGAGGTGGCCGCATCGGCTTTCGTCGTCCAGGTGGCGATGGTTCCCCCGGCATTATAGGTGTAATCGAACTTCGACACGTTGGTGCTCCCGCTGCTCTTGAAGTTCTGGATCGTTTCCAGGCGCTGGTCTCCCGTATTCCCAAAGTAGCTGTAACTCGTGCTCAGTCCAGTGGAGGAGGGATAGGTGACACTGCTCAGGCGGTTGGTTTCATCGACGTACGCGTAGGTGAAGTCCTGACTCGTCGGCGTCAACGCGTTGGTGACGTGCGTGACCCGTCCCAGCGCGTCGAACGTCGTGCTCACGCTGTTGCCGCTGTCGATGGTGCGCGAGGTGACGCGGCCCACCGCGTCGTAGCCATAGGTCACCGTCGCCGTGGTGGAGGCAATCGGCACCGTGATCGTGTAAAGGCGTCCGCCGCCGGTGATGGCCGTGCCGCTGCTGTAGACCGCGTTGTAGGCGTAGGTCGTCGTCCCGGTGCCGTCGACCATGGTCAGCACCCGGTTGTAGGGCGTGTCGTAGGTGAAGCTCACATTCGGCGTCGAGGCGACCCCCGAGGCGGGCGTGTAGGTGGTGCCGGAAAGCGTGTTGTCGTTGTTGTAGGCGTAGACCGCCACGTTGCCCCGCGCGTCGGTCAGGCTGTGCAACCGGCTCGTGTTCGTCTCGTAGGCGTAGCTGATGGAGCTGCTATCGGCGTAGGTCTTCGACGTCATGCGGCCTTGTTCGTCCAGGGTCCAATTCGTTACGCTGCCCCGCGCGTCGGTCAGGCTCGAGAGCCCCCCGCAACTGCACCACCCGTACTGCGTCGTGCGCCCGAGCGGGTCGGTGGTGGAAACCAGTTCCCGGATGGCGTCGTACTGGCGCGTGGTGGCGCGCCCCTGCCGGTCGACCGTCTTCACCGCGTCGAGAGCATGATACGACGTCTGTTCCGTCGTGCTGTCGGGATAGGTCACTGTCACGGGCCGATCGAGGTTGTCGTAGGCGTAGGTGACCACGTAGCCCTCGCTGTCGGTCACCGTGTGCACCCGGTTCGCGCTGTCGTAGGTACAGGCGGTGGTGGCGCCGCTGACGGGGCCGGTGACCAGCGTCAAATAGTTGCCCGTGCCCGATCCGCCCGCCGCCGTGTAGCCCAGCGTCGTGGTGTGGCTTTGCGCATCCGTTCGCGTGAGCAGTTGCCCCTGCGTATTGTACGTCAAAGTCGTCGTCTGGCCCGAGGCGTCCTTCACCGTCAGCGGCTCGTGCTGCGAATTGTAGGTCATCGTCGCCAGCGTGTCCTGCCCTCCGCCGTTGACCTGCTTCACCGTCAGCACATCGATGCCGTTGGTGGCGTAGTTGTAGTTGGTGGTGCGTCCGAGCGGATCGATCCTTTGCGTGACCAGCCCCAGGCCGTTGTAGCCCGCAAAGGAGGCCTGCGTCGCCGTGCTCCCGCCCGTATCGACCAGCCGCGCCACCACCGTGGGATCGACCGTCGCACCCGCCGCCGTGACCTCCACCGTGTCCGCATCGGGCTGGGCCCCGTAATTGAACCAGAGCCGCCCCTCCAGCGGGTTCTTCGCGCTCAGCGGCACCGGGATCGTCCCCTCGCTGCTTTCCGCCCAGTGCGTCGCCTGCGCCAAGGCGTAGAACGACGCCGTGTCCGTCGTGATGCTCCCCGCCGCCGCGTCGGCCATCGCCCGGCGGCTCCAGTAATAGCTGCTGCCGTAGTTGAGATTGGAGTTGTCGATCGTCAGCCCCGTCGCCGACGGCGCGCTCGTTTCGCTCCCGGCGACGAGGCTGGTGGAGAGGTCGCTTTGATACTCCACCCGCTCCGTCTGCCCGAGGGGATTGGTCATGTCCGCCTCAAGGTAGCCGGTGCCGTCGGTCGAACTGAACGTCGTGTTCCCGTAGGGCGTCGTCATCTTGTCGATGAACGTCGTGCCCGACGTGTAATGGAACGCCGAGGTCATCCCGATCGTATCGGTGATGCTCGTCAGCTTCCCGCCCGTGTACCCGAACTTCGCCGACAGCCCGTCGAGGCTCCGCGTCACCTTCGTGATTTGCAACGGGTTCGCCGTGTCGTAGCCCATCACCAGCTGCCCGCCCGCCGGGTCGGTGACCAAGGTCAGCAGCGCCTGGCCGTTGATCGCCGCCGTTGCGTCATAATTCAGCGTCGTCACGTTGCCCTGCGGGTCGGTGATGCTGGTGAGGAAGAATTGCCGGTTGGGCGAAGTCCCCACCCCCAGGCCGAAGGTTTGCACCGAGCCGTCCGGCAGGGACAACACATACTTCGGGGGACTTTGGAAATATTGCAGCGTGCCATGCGTCCACGCCTGGTTGGCCCGCGCCGTCGGATTGACCGTGTTGATCGGAAAATCGTTGTAGGCATACTGGCTGCCGTCGGGCGCGTACTGGACCGCGTTCTGCAGGGAGTTGGCCGGGCCTCCCGCGATATAGGACATCCAGCTGCAATTCCACTGCGCCCCCAGGTTGGAATAGTTGAACGTCCCAGGCTGGTTCGCCAGCCGCTGATGGTAATCGACCGTAAAGTTCATTCCCACACCCACGGGCGGAGCGTAACCGACCGGCGTGTCGATGATCGCCGTCCCCGCCTGGAATTTGTCCAGCGCCGCCACCGCCATGCCCGAAGCCGGAGGCCCGGGCGGGGGTGCCTGCCCGCCGGCGCACGATTGGCAGACGGGACAATTGGGAAGGTAGGGCTGATTGGCGGCTGGGGCGCCCTTGGAGGGCGGGATCGTCAGGTCAAAGTTCACCGTCCCCACGTCCGTGCCGAAATAGAGGGTGCCTCCCCCATTGACCGTCCCCTCGTGGGGACCATAAACGTAGCTGCCCGAACTGCCTTGCACCCCTTCAATGGTGAGGGTTTCCGAGTCCTCTTCGTATTGCCACGGGTCCCACGGACTCCACCCGTGATCGCCCGTGCCGCTGCTGTTGTGGTAGGAAAAAAGGGCGCAATCGACGTAAGCCCCCGCGTGCTGGCCGATCCAGGCGTCGGTGAACGGGCTTCCCGTCGCAAATCCGTCCCCGACCACATGGGTGTTGAACGTGATCGTCTTGGTTTGGGTTCCATCGGAAAAGCACGCATTGCCGTAAGTGTCGGTGCCTATGGTGTAGGTGGCCGTCCAATGGATGCCCTGCTGGTTATAACTGTTATCCTCCCAGGTCGAATAGCGGACAATATAGGTGCCCGTCTGGGACCCGTTGAGACAATGCAGCGTGATTTGGGTGTCATAGGAATCCGCCGTATTGACTTCATGATAAAACGCATCGTATTCGTTCGTGTTCAGTCCATCGGCGAAAACGCGGGACAGGCCCATGACCAGAAACAGCATGACCGCCCAAACGGGATTCTTCGCCTTCTCGATTATTCTTTTCATGGCCAGGTTGTCGCTCCGCTCGGGGTGGTCAGCGTGATCGTCCAGGTAGTGGCGCTTGACGGCGTCACCGAGGTCGTGGCGCTGGTGTCGCTTTCTCCCGAGGTATTGTCCGTGCCCACGATGTACTGGTAATTGGTCCCCGCCACCACATTGGTATCGGCGTATGAGGTGGCCGAAGGATCGAGCGCGGCCACCAACTGGTAGGTCGATCCCCCGTCGCTGCTGCGGTAAACATAGACCCCGTAGTAATTGACCTGCCCGCTCAGGCTCCAAGAAAGATCGATCTCGCTATTCGACACCACCGTCGTGCTCAACGACGTTGGTGCTGTCGGCAATCCCGTACTCCCCGTATCGTTGACGTAGAATTGCGCACTGCCTATCGAGCTTAATGGCTGCCCCGACGACGAAAACACCGCCGCGCTGACCAACGCGCTTCCCGTCAAACTAAACGATCCCGTATAGGTCGGCGAACTCGCCGTCGGCTCCGTCCCATCCAGCGTATAGTGCAAAGTCCCCACGCTCTGATTCGAGGTAAGGGTCACCGATTGCGTCCCGCTGTAGCTGCCCCCATTCGGGCTGATCGTCGGGGCTGATCCATAGTAGGGTAACCCATATTTATTGGCCAAATAAGCCTCGGCCTGCTGCCGCTCCGTATCTGTCAGGGCGCGGTTATAAATTAAAACCTCGGCAATTTGACCATTTAAAAAATAACCACCATCAGCCTGACCAATAACAACGTTTTTGCTTGTAGTGTCTCCATAATCTATCGAACCGGAAATGGAGGTCGTGCCAGGCGTACCTCCGTTTTGCCGGATTGATTCGGTGGTGCCGTCATAAGTAAAATTGAGCAGATAAGGCTGCCCGGTATTAACTGCTGCCGGTAGTGTTGCAGGCGATGATACTGATCCGCTGACCGTGCATTGCGTGTAAGGCACCCCGTTGGGATCATAAAGCAGCTGATAAGCTATAAAAGGAGAACTCCAACTACCATTGTAATAGGGTTTGCTCACTATATAGGAGTAATCACTCCCTCCCGCTCGGGTGGCTACAGCCAGAATGCTAATATTTGAAGATCGAAGACTGCTACCATCCGCAATCGTCAAGTAACTGCTTGATCCATCAAAGCTGAGGGCAGGGTTGGAGTTAATAGCCCCTGTAACAAGTGTGGGCTGGTTGCCACTGGAGGATTGTACCGCATTATTTCCCGCCGGACTCTGGTCTGCCCACTGGCTGACTTTTCCACTGCTGGAAGTCACTCCAGTGTCGGCTTTAAGCCAAGTTACCAAGCCAGTTGGAGGAACAGCGGGACTAGTCGCTAAAAAGGCCACGTACGCATCGGCCTGGCTTTTATTCCATTGGTTGCGGGTGATCTCAGATTGGACGGCGCTGCTGTAAGCCGATGGCCAAGTCGCGTCGGGATGATAAAGACCGTACTTGTCGGCAAGATAGGCTTCGGCTTGCTGCTGTTCCGTGGAACTGAGCACCCGATTATAGATGAGGACTTCGCCAATATCGCCGTTATAAAATAATTGCGCCGTATTTGAAGTTGCAGCACCAATCACCAGGTTCGCTGTTTGTCCATTGTAAGACAAGGGGCTATTACTGACCGTTGTCGAAGCCACTTGTGATCCCTTGGTATAAACCTTGAAAACACCGCTTCCGTAGCTTCCTGTTGCCAAGATCGGTCCTTGCGATGCGACTACGTTTGAACTTATCGTTCCGACATTACTCGAGGACGAGATGGAACCATACGCATAGAGATTGCCACTGGGTGTTATGCCGAATTGATAGGAATCATAGGGTGATGTCCATCCACTGGCATAATAAGGCCTGCTCACAATTATCGGATAGCTTGAGAGAGTGGCTCCAGGGTTAATCACAGAGATGATCGTATAGTTAGTCACCCGAACACTCGAATTATCCGCTATGCCGAGATATTGCCCCGTGCTTCCATTAAACCTTAGAACCGGTTGTCCATTAAGACTACTGGTCACCAGCGTCGGTTGACTGCCCGATGTGCTCTGCGAGGCATTATTCCCATTGATACTCTGATCCGCCCAGGCGCTCACATTGCCGCTGCTCTGGGTTACGCCCTGATCAGCCCGCAACCAAAGGGCGAGCCCACTCTGCACCCCGCAATATTCGGTGAACGTCACCGACACACTTCCCGCCGTCGAAACCGCCGTGGCCTGGATCGTGTTGTTCTGGAGCGCTTCCGCTCCCGATTCGTAGTAAACCGTGGCATTGCCGCTGCCGTCGGTCGTGAGACTCAGGCTGGTGGTGGTGGTTCCTCCGCTGGTCAGCGAAAGACCTCCATCCGAATACATCGGGATCGAGAACGTAATCGGCGCGCCAACCAGGGCCGTGCCCGATCCATTGGTGACATGGACCACCAGGGCATTCGTCGCGAAGGTGCTGGCACTGATCGTTTGCAGATCCCCACCGGTCTTGTTCAACGTCGGGTTGCTGCCTCCGTAATAACCCGTTAATCCCGAGCTAATGAACCCCGACGTCACGATGCTCGTTGTCGAAAGCGGATTAAGACTTTCCAAAAAATCATCAAAGACGCTCAGCCCCGTCCCGTTCAAATCACTGTAGGTTGGCGGCAGCTGGGCAACTTCGCCCGCCGTCATGGCCCGGTTGTAGAGCCGGGCTTCATCCAGCGCATAAGGATTATTGGTTGCGCCGGTATTCGTGCTGCCAAAGCTGAAGGCTGAAACCGTTCCCGGTGTCCAACCGGTGATGGTATTGGTCGCTTCACCTGTGCCATCGACATAAACGGTGGCCACCTGGTTGGTCGTATAAGTCGCCGCCACCTGGTGCCAATTGCCATCGTAGAGATTGACCGGACTGTTGGTGCCCGCCACCACCTGTTCCGTGGCCCCATCGAAAAAGGTGACGTTGGCCACCCCGTTGGTGGCCACCCCCACGCTCCAGCCGTTGGTGGAAGCATCGCTCCACGTCGCAATCGTGGCCGGCTGGCTGAGATTATTTGTCGCCTGAAACCAGGCCGAAAACGTGAATTGATTGGTGGCGTTAAGCGCCGCGTTGGTCGTCGGAAAATGGACAGCGCCATTGGTGGTCAAATCAAGCGCGTTGCTGAACAAACCCGCCCCGTACGCGACCGAAGGGAAATTGGTCAGCGTCCCGTTGATGCCGTTGCCCGAACGGTCCGCCGCCGGATCGGTGCTATTGGTGCCGTTGAGCTGCCACCAGCCCACCAGGTTGGTCGAGGCATAAGCATTAGTCGAAAAACCATAACCTGCCTCCCAGGTGTCGTCGAGGTTGTCGCCATTGGTGTCCAACGCCCGCAGCAAACCCGGCAATCCCACGGCCAGCAACACGAACCCAACCGCAAAAAAAAACCAACAGCCTCACCTCCACGTAGGAGCCCTCCGCTCGCTGCTGTTGATAATGCATGCTCACCCGAAAGTGTTCCTATCCCTCCGCTTGATTTCAGACAAGTCATTTCTCACCCGACGCCATTATTTTACAGAACCACTCAAGCGAAAGAGTCGTCACGGAGGCCCGCCAACCATAGGCCGCGTGGATTGCTTTCGATTTATGGCCCAGATGATTCATGGCTTCGCACTCCGGTAGGCGGCAGCGATGCCCCGGACTCATCTTCGATGGGCCGCTAACATGAATGCATTGGGAAACCATGGTTGCGGCCAGCCCAAGGCAATTTCGATGTATCGTGTAAGGGCTGCACACGCTTGCACACAACTTTTTTGCGTGACGCTGCGTTATTCTGCAAAACGGTGTAAAAAGCTGGGCGCGTTATAACGCGCTGAATCACGTAAGGCTTATGCAAGAAAACGCCACATCGCGCCGAGTTTGATACGGATTCGACCCCCGCCGCCTCCACCTATGAAAATACAAAAATATTTGTTTTTCATTACGGATTCATTACATTTGTCGGGTAATGAAAGCCAATACTGCGAGTAAGGGCAAGGAATGGCCAAAGACGATCCGGCACGGCAACGCTTCCGTGAAGCTCTACAAGGTCAAGAGCGGCGACTATACCCTCTATACCCTGGCATGTGGCGGGGAGCGGACGGAAAACGCAAGCTGAGACAATTTGCGGACGAAAAAGAGGCCAAGGACGAAGCCGACGCAGCGGCTCGCCGGTTGCATGAAGGAGAGCTACAGGTTCTCCAACTCCGCGATGCCGATAAGCACGTCTATGTCGAAGCTCTGAAAATGATCCAGCCCACCGGCAAGCGGTTGGATATAGTGGCGAAGGAATACGCGGATGCCTTAAAATCTTGAACGGTGTCAGCCTGATCGAGGCCGCCAAGCACTACCGCAAGCAGACCGACGATTTGAAGAAAATCACCGTAGGCAACGCTTTCGAGCAGTTTATAGCCTACGTCGAAAAGAAGGGACGGAGTGCGGTCTACCTGAAAGATTTGCGGTCACGGCTTGGACGGTTCGCCACCGCCTACCAATCGAGCGACATTCACACGATCACGGCAATGGACATGCGCCAATGGCTCGATGCTCTCGTCGGCTCGGCCCGCACCCGTGACAATGCCCGCGATTTGCTGATTACCTTTTTCGGATATTGCCAGCGCAACAAGTTTTTCCCGAAAGGGACGCTGCCGACAGCCGACATCGAACGGTTCACCGATGGTGACGAAGGTGGAGAGATTCAAATTTTTACACCAGCCGAGATTCGTTCCTTGCTTGCGGTGGCTACTGCGGACGTGCTCGCATATCTTGTCCTCGGCGCGTTCGCAGGGATTCGCACTGCGGAATTGTCGCGTCTCGAATGGCAGGACATCGACCTCGTTTCCGGTTACATCACGATCCAAGGCCGCAAGGCAAAGACTCGCCAGCGTCGCCTGATCCGCATTCAACCGAACTTGGCCGCATGGCTCACTTTGATGAAACAACCGGAAGGTCACGTCATCAATTTGAAGAGGCCAGACAAAACGACCTATGAAGTTTGCGCCAAGCAAGCGGGCATTACCTGGAAGCGGAACGGTCTGAGGCACTCGTTCATTTCTTACCGACTCGCCGCTACCAACGACGAAAACCTGGTGTCCTCTGAGGCCGGAAATAGCCCGGCAATGGTCTATCGAAACTATCGCCAGCTTGTGCGCCCTGAATTGGCGACGGAATGGTTTTCAATCGCGCCAACCATAGCCGAAAACATTATCCCTATAGCGAGGGTCGAGGCGTGAGCGGGAAACTCCGAGGCAGAAAGAATCAGCGATCGGAATTGGCTAAAACAGAAAGCAAGCTTCGTTTTTGCATGTACGGGAGAGAACTATATCAATCTAAAGCTATTCACGCTCTAGAATCCTTTCATCATTGTTTGAGCGACATAAAATATGGAGGAAGTGACAGCTTGCGTGAGCACGTAAAAATAATTACCGGACAACTACCAGCTCTTAGCGATACCAGTAGGGCTGTAGCTTTTCAACTTATGGTGATGGCTCCACTTTGGAGGGCTTTAATCGACAATGATACGCAATTTTTTATTGATCTAGGTAAGGCTATTGAGCAGCGAAATAGGAGGCAGAAGGAATTACCTCAACATTATAGATTGCTGGCTCACATGATGAGTCGTAAGAAAATAAGATTCATTTATACTTACGAAAACATCGCCAAAATAGCAGCGCCGAACGGTGAAACGAATGTCAGCCGTCTTCTTAAGGACCTCGGGTTATCTCTTTTCGATGGACACCTCCTCTCTCAAGTATTGTTGCCCAAAGAAAAACGTCGATTGAAAGCCAGTTTCGGACATAAATAGGTAATTTGTGTCCTAACGAACATGCGCGAAATGGTGCATATGGATAGCCATGCAAGAACAACATGGCGAAGGGCTGCTGGATAAGAACTCGGCAGCAAAACTCATTGGCATTCATCCCAGGACTCTCGATCTCTGGCAAAACCAGCGGCGAATCCCATTTATCAAGCTCGGTGCAGGCCGACGCGCGCTTGTGCGGTTTCGCCGTGCTGACTTGGAAGCGTTTCTCGAAACGCATCGAGTGGCGGCAATTGGCGGTGCCGTTTGAAAAGCGGGAACGAAAGTCGGTGTCTGCAAGTGGCAACGACAACCATACGGAATGGAGGTGTCATCCAGGCACGCTTCTAGTTCCCTAACGGTTAATGCCGGGCCGAAAACTCGGCGAGGTCTTGAATGACCTGGCAGACTCATTACAGTGATGATGCTTGCTCGGTTGCCGCGTACCGCAAGGCGTGGGTCTGCTCTCGCAAGATTTTCACAACGGACGAGACATTCTCGCCGCCTGGCCATCCTGATTCTGACTGCGTCAGGCGCGTACCCTCGGGAATCGCTCAGGCGGCCCGCAGGCGAAGGAGAGCGGTGGAGGGGTTATGTTAGTAGACCGGCCACCTTAAAGATCATTGAAAGATGGGCTTCCTCACAACCCGCGATAGAAAGGTAAGGCTAGGTAGGATCAAGCTCTGGCCGAGGTGAGGTAAAAAAAGCGACGGCGGCTCCATACCGGGCAGCAAGCTTTAGGCCTCTGATGTGGTCAGGGGCTTATTGTGCTCGGGACTCTCCACCCAAGCAGTAAGGGCAATAGGGGTAAGGAAGGAATCTGTTCCCGGACGGCCTTAAACAAGTGGTTCCGAGCGGCCCATAACTGCTATGGGACAGCTTTTTTATAAACCGCATACAAAAAATAGGCGTTCACCTCCAAGGAATCTCTTCTCGCCTTGCCCCTTCCGATTGGCTCGAGGGAAATGGCCGACTTTTCCAGTGAACCAAAGTAAACAACCTAACAAACGCGCATTACGAAGGAACGGGTCCTTCCGGCGCTTTCAAGACAATATTACATTGGCAGTCTATACACTATAAATCGCTATTTAGCATTTATTATGAAAAATATGATCCATCCATTCGCAATAGGTTGCCATTTTATATTGTTGTTCCCATTGAACCAGTGTTATGGCATTTTCTTCTGTTCCGGCTTTACCATCAGAAATCAGTCGTTCCCACCAGTAACTATACCGGTCAAAGAATTTTTCTGCATATTGTCGATGAATGAGTAAGAATACCCCCGAAGAAAATTGGAGCCCCTCTATTTTCAGTTCATTCTGATTTGCTATATATTCATGCATCCAGGACATAGGCATATGGAAAGAAGGCCTGGAATTCAATCGTTCACAACCCATAATTCCGTAACGAAGGGAGTGGTCGGCTAATCGATCTGTCAAGCCCGTAAAGTCAATTTCATTTTGCAATGAGAAAGCATATTGTGAAACCTTATGGTGGCATAAGACGCTGACCCAGTGACCCGCATCGAACCAAAAGCAAGCGTCGGCTCCATCCAAAAAGGCCCGGCGCATTGCAGCCAATTTGCCCAGCCAAACGGCTATTAGGCGGAGGTACTTTGCCTGAGAGCTATTCTTTCGAGATGGATTATTTCGTATAAGTCGATGGTAGATCTCTAGTGCCTTTGGTTCTGGCCAGATTTCGGCCATTAATGTTTCTGGTTCCAAGCCAATTATAGTTCCCCGAGATAAAATAGTGTTCAACCGATTAACATGTTCTGGCCTGGTATAGATTTGTATGTTAGTATTCGATGATGCTCGCTCAAGAAAGTCGCGTAGTGGGGTTAAATAATACTCATCAGGTCGATGTAATTTTATTCCAAGATATGCAAATGAAATAAGAACAATTTTCACGGTTATTATCAGTTGCAAGACTATAAGATGAGCATCTAGAGTCATCTTTAAACCAGCCATAAAAACTCTAGAGTACAATCAACATCAACTATCTGTTTTGTTTAAAATTTATATCCAAATGCATCAATATCTTCGTTATAAAAAGATTCCACCGCTGAGCGAGTATAATTCGAATAATAAAAGCGATAATCTTTCCTTCGATGACTTCGTTGCAAATGCGGTACATTTGTAAAGTTCAATTTACAATGAGATATTATATATTGTATGTCTTGCTCGAAAGTTTCAAATCTGCCAATAAAATCCATTACTTGCGTTCCGGTTTCATCCACAATAAATGACAACTGTGTTTCTAAATGCCCATTAAATCCTAGTTTACCGCATTCGCGATTTTCTTTTGGCAATTCTAAAACTCTAACAAACGCCTCTAAAGTTTCGAGGTCATTCTGACTATAAAACAGATTTTTTTTTCGTCGATGTGATAAGTTCTGATATCGCTGTTTTCTCCAAGAATACTCAGAAACAAACCGATCCCAGGGATTTCGAACAAAGGCAAATTTATGGGCATTATTCAGGAAAAGAATGGGCAAATTCTGTTTTAATTCTAAATAAGTAAAGTGCTGAGGTGTCTTATTAGATGGAATAAGATTGGGAAGAGGAAAAGGGGAGAAAAAATGCCTTTCCTTATTGATCATGAGCATCGTTTCTATTGAGGTACCTCCAGTTTTTGGAATATGAATAAACGCAATTTTGTTTTCTATATCAATTGGCATATCGATTGACCATAGTTATAATCCCAATATTTTTTTAGCATACTCTTTAAGTAATTCGTCCTTTTTTGCGGCAAAATGAATTAATATTGCATTGTAATGCAAAAGTTCTCGGCCAAAGACGGTATTTTTTAGATACTCCCATTTTCCGGCATATCTTCTCAACAATAACGAAATCAAATTAGCTTGGTCGTCTTGACAAAATTGGCCCATTTGATTAAGCTCATGCCAATCTTTAAGAAGTTGAAGGCCACTTTGATTTATAGGAATTCCAATAATTCCAGCGCAAATTGAGTGATACCCCCATCGGTAAATCTCACTGAAAGTTAAAATTTCACCTCCTTGGCAGGTCTTCTTATCTGCTATCAAATTTCTACCTCTTTGTGGGCTGATCATTCCACGAGACCATTGAACTTCCAATAAGTGCTCAAGGTGCTCCGTGCCAATAAGCACATCCATATCAAGATAGAGAACATAATCATAGCGCAAAAGATCAATGTAAAATTGTATTTGTGGCTTTAAATTGTGGCATGTGCTAGGAGACCAATTTGCCTTAGGTAAACCATATTTTTCATGAATATCGGAGGTAATATCAATTGTGACTAAACGCGGGTACGAAAATGATTTGACATTAATGTCTCCAATTAGCGCTACATCGTGCTGCCATCGTCCAACGGT
>Ga0206931_1073_pt2 | contig 31665 bp, 27 predicted proteins | sample Alteio_BWOrgHeat_17_FD_152946 | JGI IMG/M metagenome (GOLD analysis project Ga0206931, IMG submission 152946) | Enriched cells from forest soil in Barre Woods Harvard Forest LTER site, Petersham, Massachusetts, United States -... | ecosystem: Environmental > Terrestrial > Soil > Temperate forest >...
GGCTGCCTCACCTGCCAAAGGCTGGGGGTGATGACGTTGCGCTGCTTCTGTTCGTGATGAAGCAAAGTATCTTCCCACTCCAGTCCAATCACTGCCTATTTACACAAGCTCCGTTGAACGATGGCGACGGTATGAGCCTTGGCTCGGTTCCTTTAACAAATTCTTAAAGGAATAAATTCTGAAGCCGTCGGGTCTGGATTCTCGGCAACTTCCAGGCATCGGCAATCAGCCCCGTATTCGTAATGCGGGCCGATTTGCGTGTGGCGACATGGTTTTTGCTTGGCCTTCGTTTTGCGTAATTCGGAGAATTCATGAAAAAAGCATTCACTCTTATTGAGCTTCTAGTCGTTATCGCCATTATCGCGATCCTCGCCGCCATCCTATTCCCGGTATTCGCTCAGGCCAAATTGGCAGCAAAGAAGACAGCTTCCATTTCGAATCAGAAGCAGATGGGCTTGTCGCTCATCATGTACGCGGGCGACTACGACGACCTGTATCCCCGTGAAGATGGCTGCACGTTGAACGACTCGTTCAACCCTGCGTTTAACGTTCAACCTGCCGGAACAAGCCCTTTGCCTTGGTGCACGAGCACGGTGTTCGCCTTCCGCGACAACCACTACGAATGGTACAAGTGGGTTCTGCCCTATGTGAAGAACCAGCAAATGTTCTTCCACCCGGTCATTCAGAAGGATCCGACCGACTGGGCAGCCGGCGAACTTAGTGGCGGCTACGCTTTGAACATTGCTATCACTGGCGCCCTGAACCTCACCTTGAGCACCGGGGCAGTGGCTTCCTTCGGCAATCGAGTTTCCTGGCTCGGCGGTTCGACCACTGCGGTGCCTGCGCCGGCCGATGCGATGCTGATGATGGAGCAGATTTCCGAGTCCGTGGTCGGCGGTTACGAGTCGGGAACGACAGCGGGCAACAAGACGCTGACGTATTACCCGCTGGCGGTTAAAGAGCACTGGCAGGGCTATTTTTACAAGCAGGGCGGTTCCGGACCTTGCAATTCTCAGCTCGGCGTCTTGGATCCGAACTCGGCTCCTTTCGCCGAATCGGTTCCTCTTAGCTACTGCGACGGCCACACGAAAGCGATCCCTGCCGGTCAGTTCCTTGCGAATACCCCGACTGCGGCTCAATTCGGCTTGAGCTACAACTCCTTCCTGTGCTCAATTACTGCCGCCTACTTCGGGAACGGAAATCCGAGTTGGACGCCGGGAGCTTGGCCTATGTGGGGTTTATAGGTCACTGAGCGCCGAAGCCCAAATTGGGGCGGGGAACGGAGTCTGAATACGCTCCGTTCCCGTATTCAGACATGTGGATAACTCCTTGCGATATATCTGATTGACTGCTTGACAATGTCTTAACATTCGGAGAAGATACTACGAGCCGTTGTGGGTGCATCGTGGCGCCATTAGCCATGGTTTAGTCAGGCATATATCTTGCGCCGTTCGGAGAATTCATGAAAAAAGCATTTACGCTCATTGAGCTTCTCGTCGTTATCGCGATCATAGCGATCCTCGCCGCCATCCTATTCCCAGTATTCGCCCAGGCCAAATTGGCCGCCAAGAAGGCTTCCTCTATTTCCAATCAGAAACAAGAGGGTCTTGCGATCATCATGTACGCGGGTGACTACGATGATATGTATCCTCGCGAGGACGGCTGCACGTTGAACGACTCGTTCAACCCAGCATTCAACGTTCAACCAGCGGGATCAAGTCCTTTGCCTTGGTGCACGAGCACGGTATTCGCATTCCGCGACAACCATTACGAGTGGTATAAGTGGGTTCTTCCTTATGTGAAGAGCCAGCAGCTGTTCTTCCACCCGGTTATCCAAAAGGACCCGGCTAACTGGGCTGCCGGCGAACTTAGCGGCGGCTATGCACTCAATATCGCGATCACAGGCGCTCTGAACGTCACCTTGAGCACGGGCGCAGTTGCCGCCTTCGGCAATCGAGTTTCATGGCTCGGTGGTTCGACGACGGCGGTTCCTGGACCAGCCGATGCGATGCTGATCATGGAGCAGATCTCCGAGTCGGTGGTTGGCGGTTACGAGTCGGGAACGACTGGGAGCAGCAAGACCCTGACGTATTACCCGCTGGCAGTTAAAGAGCACTGGCAGGGCTATTTCTATAAGCAGGGCGGTTCAGGACCTTGCAATTCTCAACTTGGCGTATTGGATCCGAACTCGGCTCCTTTTGCCGAATCGGTGCCACTTAGCTACTGTGACGGCCATACGAAGGCGATCGCTGCCGGTCAGTTCCTTGCGAACACTCCGACTGCGGCTCAATTCGGCCTGAGCTACAACAGCTACCTGTGTTCGATCACTGCCGCTTATTACGGCAACGGAAATCCATCTTGGACGGCCGGCGCATGGCCGATGTGGGGCTTATAAGTATGCAAAAAATCCTAACCGTAGGCATGGCGGCGATTCTCATCTTTGCCATGCTTGGTTGCAAGGGCGGCGATATTTCTGCGGAACAGCAAACTGAGAAAAAGAATGCACTCAACAAGCTGTCCAAAGACCATCCAGATCCGAATCGTCAAGAGCGACCGGAATAGCCGGATAGTTCAATCGCTGCTTTAGGATGCGGCGGGGGCAGAGCTTCATAGGCTCTGCCCCTGTTGTTTGTACGAGGTTTTTTGGCAAATTATCCAATTGCTGGGCACTAGGTCCGAAACAGATAGGTCTGACTCCCTACCATATAGAAGTTGCCTGCATTCAGCGGGCGAATACGCAGACTCGCTCTGAGGTCACATCAACAAATGAGTAGCTCGAATCGCTTGGTTCTAACGGCATGCGTGCTATTCCTATCGGTTTTTTGCTTTGCCGCACCTTTGGTTGCTCCGCCAACCCTTGTCTCAGTGAGCCTCGATCCGAAAGGAGTTGGCGGAGGAGCTTCGACTACTGGCGAAGTGACGCTTTCCGGCCCAGCCCCCGAGGGTGGGATATCGGTCAACCTAGCCAGCAGCCATAATTCGGCCCGCCTCCAATCGAGCGTGAAAGTATTGGCCGGCAAAACCTCGGCTACTTTTGCAATCAGCACGATCGCTGTCTCGGCTCAAGCGGTGGCAACGATTACCGCAACTCTTAATGGCGCTTCGCAATCCGCTGAGCTGACCATCAATCCTGTAACGCTTGCGTCGATTAGCGTTCATCCGACGAGCATAACGGCTGGCGCTGATGCCACTGGCGTCCTGGAGCTTAATGGACCTGCAGGTCCAGGAGGACTGACGGTAACCCTCGCAAGCGCCGACTCTAACGCCAAAGTTCCCGAAAAAGTAACGATCGCAGCCGGTCATAGCAGCGGCACATTCACGGTCGGCACAGCTGCGGTATCCAAACAGACCTCTGTGACAATCACCGCTGCATGCGGAGCGGCGTCCTACACGGCGGCACTCACGTTGAATCCGGTGGCCTTGGTTTCGCTAAGCCTGAGTGCCGAAAAGGTTGCGAGCGGATCTGCGGCCACAGGCACTGTCACTTTGAACGGACCTGCTCCAGAGGGCGGGATCGTCGTTACACTTTCAAGCAATTCAGGATCTGCGTCCGTGCCTGCCACGGTGACCGTGCCTGCCGGCGCGAGCGAAGCTACCTTTTCGATATCGACCCCAAGCGCTGCGACCAAAGCAGCGGCGCAAATAACGGCTACTTTGAATTCGGTCTCCAAATCAGCGAGCCTCTCCATCGGGAAGAATCCGACGGCGCATTGAGTTGTGCGGTAGTGTAGTATCACTTCCGCGCGGCTTGGTTCTATGTTGCTAACACTTCTCTTTGCCCTCAATTCGGTTCAAACTGCCTATTCGACCGTTGACCTATACGTTGGGACATACACGGTCGGGCAAGCGAGCAAAGGAATCTACCGGCTCCAACTCGACACCGAGACAGGCTCGCTTTCTACTCCGGTTCTTGCCGCCGAGGCGGTCAATCCGAGTTACCTTGCCTTGGACGCGACCGGCCGTTTCCTATACGCGGTCGACGAATCGGTAGAGGGCAAGGTGGGTGCGTATACGGTTCGCGCAGATAAGAATCTAACCTTCCTCAATTCGCAAGCGACAAAGGGAGGTTGGCCTTGTCACCTTTGTGTCACACCGGGCGGCAAGAGTGTCTTAACGGCGAATTACAAGGACGGCTCGGTGGCGTCTCTACCGGTCCAATCAGGCGGCTCACTTGCTCCGTCGGGCGGCGAATTTCATAATTCAGGACAGGGACCTAATCGCGAACGCCAAGAAGGACCGCACATGCATATGGTCCTAACGGATCCGCGGGCGAAGTTTACCTATTCTTGCGATCTTGGAACCGACGAAGTCCTCGTTTACCCATTCAGCAAATCGAAAGGCGAACCCGACTTACGTCAGCCACTACGAGTGAAATCGCGGGCGGGATCCGGTCCGCGCCATGCCGCCTTTAATCCAAATGGAAAGGTCTTGTACGTTGATAACGAAATGACGAACACGGTGAGCGTGTTTAATGTCGATTCGAATACCGGCGGTTTGACTGAAGTTCAGAACATTTCGACCCTGCCGGAAGGAATGGGTTCGCACGGAAGCCGCACAGCAGAGATTGCTTGCCATCCGAATGGGAAATGGCTGTATGTATCAAATCGAGGCCACGACAGCATCGTCTGTTTCGCGATCGGGCGAGACGGAAAGCTTAGAACGGTCGAAATTAAGGACCTCGAGATCAAGGAGCCGCGAGGCTTCGCAATAGATCCTTCCGGCAAATGGCTCGTTGTCGGAGGCCAGAACAGCAACGAGTTGGCGGCAATGCAGATCAACTCAAAAACGGGGGCGCTCACCCGTGTCGGTGGCAAAATTCCATTGTCGTCCCCCGTGTGCGTATTATTCTCAAAGGTCTAATTTCTCGTGCAAAGTCTGGCGCTATGTGGAGCGAATCCTCGACGAATATCTCGTATAATCGCTGGTGAGAATCTGCATAAGATTCTTGACTATTCAAATCCATCTTGGACGGCCGGCGCATGGCCGATGTGGGACTTATTAGTATGCAAAAAATCCTGACCGTAGGCATGGCGCTGATTCTCATCTTTGTGATGCTTGGTTGTATGGGGGGTGGCGAAATCACACCTGAGATGCAAAAGCAAAAGTCAGATGGTTTGCGTAAGCTGTCTGAGGAGCACCCGGACCCGAATCGACAGAAGCGGCCCGGAGGCTAACGTTAGTTAGTGAGACCGAAAATGGAGCGTGGCCCATCGGCTTCGCTCCATTTTTTGTTCGGTACGATGAGCTCAAGAATCAAATGGACGAATCCCGTATCCTGATTAAACCGGCGCGTCCGATTGGAACGGCTATTCGTTGGTATCGGCCGCGTTTACCTAAAGAAGCTCTAGCGGATCTCAATCGGAAAAGCGATGTTAAGGGATTTCTTCAGGCCGGTGGTTTTCTCGCAACCTTAATTGCTACCGGTTCCTTGTTCGTTTACACTTGCTTCAAAGCGCCGTGGTTGGCATTTCCCGCTCTTCTTTTGCATGGGGCCTGTTGCGCCTTTCTAATCAACGGCTTTCACGAATTAGTGCACGACTCCGTTTTCAAGACTAAGCGGTTAAACGGCTTCTTCTTGAAGATATTCAGCTTTCTCGGATGGTACAACCACATCGCTTTTTGGGCAAGCCATTCCGAGCATCACAGGTTCACCCTTCATCCGCCTGACGACTTAGAGGTCGTCCTCCCGCAGCAGGTGACGTTGAAGGCGATTCTAAAGTTTGGGATCGTCGATATCAACGGACTTCTGCGAGTCATCCCGGGAACTCTGCGAACTGCGCGAGGGGAGCTAAGCGGCGAATGGGAGACATATCTATTCACTAAGCGGAAACCGGAAATGCAGCCAATGCTACGAAAATGGGCAATATTGGTGCTGATTGGACATTCCACCATCGCGATTGCAAGCATCGCCACCGGTTATTGGCCCGTTTGCATTGCAATTAGCGTTGGGCGATTTTTTGGAGCGGGCATTCAATTCCTGTGCAACGCTACACAACATATCGGCCTTGTCGACGAGTATCCGGACTTTCGAGTTTGCTGTCGGAGTTTTACTTTGAACCCGGTGCTTAGTTTTCTTTATTGGAATATGAATTTTCACACCGAGCATCATATGTTCGCCGGCGTGCCATGCTATAACCTCAGCCGACTTCATCGGCTTATAAGCCCAGAAATGCCGGCCTGTACTCATGGGCTCGTCGCTACTTGGCGTCAAATCCATGGGATTCTGGTGCGCCAACACGAAGATCCGACCTATCAGTTCGTTCCCAGTGTTCCTCAAGTTATGGGCTGACGGCGCAGGCTCGGTGAATGACAATTGGATTCGTTACGACATATGTCGTATAATACGAGGCGAGATGTATCGAGCGGTGAAGCGGTGAGGGTTGGCGCGATTGAATTAAGGTTGCTTGAGCACCTCACGAAATCCGGTCCAATGAGCGTAAGAGAAGCGGCCGATAGTTTTGGCCGCGACCATGAAATTGGACTTACGACGGTTCAGCAAATGATGGACCGCCTCAGGAAAAAGGAGCTTCTTAGCCGCGGGCAGGTTTCAGGAATCTGGATTTACAAGGCTGTCGAATCGAGAGAGAACGTGCTCAAAGGAGTGGTGAAGGACTTTGTCGAGCGAACTCTGGGGGGCTCCCTTGAGCCTTTTGCTCTGTATCTTGCCGACCGTTCCAACATATCGGACGATCATCTCAATGAGTTACGTCAAATCGTCGAAAAATTGAGTCCCGAAGTGGAGAAGGAAAATGGGAAATGAAATCCTATCGCATCTTTATTCCGCGACGATCCAAGGATCAATACTATTTTGCCTCGTATGGATAACCTGCCGGGCTTTTGCCCGGTTGCCCGCTGTCTGGAAATGTTGGCTTTGGCGGCTAGTTTCCGTTAAGTTCCTATTGGCTCTCGGAGTTCTCCTTTCCATACCAATTGTCGTCTCCACCCCCCAAGCACTAAGGCAGACATTTCGACAAGGGGTTTCCCACGAGGCCGCACCGGCCGTTCGCGCCGATGGACCGGCGTTTAGCATTCGGGCAGCCGAGGAGAATTTATCCAAGGCTGTCGAAAGCAAGCGATTCGATCCGTTGCTCCTCCTTGAATCCGTCTGGTTCGCCGGAGTTGTCTTCATGCTTGCAAAGGACGCTTTTGCACTCAGGAAGGTCAAACGAGTCCTAAGACATTCAGAGGGCTGGGCGCTATTTGAGTCGACCTCGGGGGCTCAAGAGACTCTTATCCGGTGTGGTCAAGGCGCTCCCTTGCGTGTGCGATCGTTCGAGGAATTGGCTGCGCCCGCTTTGATCGGATTATTGAAGCCTACAATCCTGCTGCCGGCTGATTTGAAGGGCACGTCTTCCGGCGCACTCTGCTCAGCGTTAGCCCACGAGTTAGCTCATCTGAGGCGTCGAGATGTGGCTTGGATCATGTTTGCCGAGGTTGTAAAGGCCGTTTTTTGGTTCCATCCGTTTGCCTGGCTTGCATGTCACGAGCAAAGAGTTGAGGCGGAGATCGCCGCGGACCAACTCGCTCGAAATTGGACTGGAACAAGCCCGAAATTATATGCTCAACATTTGCTCGAATGGATCGACCCTATTCGGGATTCACGTATAGCGGTGCGGTCGGTTTCGGGGCTCTTGCTTTCGACGCATGAACTTGTAAGACGTATGAGAGCCATGTCCTTGGACCGCTACAACTCCCGCGTTGCGACTGCCTTTGGCGCGATTCTTGCCATTCCGCTGGTTCTAGGCCTCACGCCGTGCAGAATCGTTGCCGTAGGAAAGCCTGGGCTTGCCGATTCTCCTTGGCCCCGGTTTCATGGGGATGCTTCCAGTTCAGGGATAAGCATTGGGTCCGGCGCGAAAGGTAAGAGGATCTGGGCGATTCAAGCCGGTGAGATACAAGAATCCTCACCCGTTATCGGACCGGATGGAACTCTTTACATCGGTTCGCTAGACAATTGCGTGTACGCAATTGACGGAGCTACCGGAGCCAAAAAGTGGACTTATAGGGCCGATCAGTCAGTGAAATCGACGCCGGCGGTTAGTTCAAACGGATTGCTTTATTTCGCAACCGAAAATGGAACTCTTTATGCCCTCGATTGTGACAGCGGAAAGGTGAAATGGACGTTTGACGCAGGTGGAGCAATCTATTCTTCGCCGACAGTTTGTCAGGATGGCGCGGTTTGCTTTGGGACTTGGGAAGGGATGGTGTATTCCGTTGACGGAACATCCGGCAATGAAAATTGGGAGTTCAAGGCAGACGGCTCGATCAGCGCCGATGCAGCTCTGGGCTCGGATGGAACGCTCTACGTCGGTACGAATGGCAACAGTCTCATTGCGCTTAACAGTCTCACCGGAAGACAGAAGTGGCGATTTATGGCGAGTGACTCGGTTGAATCACCGTCGGTTAGTCTCGACGGGATCGTGTATGTGGGGTCGGCCGACGGTGTTGTTCACGCCGTCAGCGCCGCAACCGGCACTAAGCTCTGGGAAACTCAGACAGGCGGTACGGTAATTGCTTGTCCCGCAATCGGCAATGGTGGCGCAGTTTATGTCGGATCGTACGATCAACGCATCTACGCATTCAGCCAACGCAGCGGAGAGCGAATATGGTGGGTGCAGACGGGGGCACCAGTCTTTTCCTCGCCCGCCATCGGTAGGGATGGAACGGTTTATGCCGCTTCGGCGGATGGCAAGCTTTATGCCCTTGATGGCTCATCGGGGGCAAAACGGTGGACTTATAACGCCGGCAATAACATCGACACTTCGCCCGCGATCGATTCTGACGGGACTGTTTATTGCGCATCTACCGACGGCAGTATTTTTGCTTTGCGATAGAAGGCTTGTCAAATGAAGAAAATAGCATTGCCACTGCTGCTTCTCTCGGTGATCATGGCCTGTTCTTGCGGGCCAGAAAAGAGTGCTCACACGGCTGCCCGAGAGTCTCTCCCGGATTCAGGTGAGCAAGGCTTTTCGGTGCCGAAGGGATGGTTGACTTCAATACGTGAGCGCGGAGTACCCAGCGGCCAGACGGAAGAAGGATTCTCAGTCGGCAAAGACACGACGCAATCGCATAGCGGGTCGGCAAGCGGGACCATTTTATCGACATCGGACGACGTCGGAAGTTTTCGTTCGCTAACTCAGGGAATCCGAGCTGATGCCTACCGTGGGAAACGAATTCGCTTAAGGGGCTTCTTGCGGTCGAAGGATGTTAACAAATCTGCCGGCCTGTGGATGCGAGTCGATGCTATCGATCGTCAGCAAGAGGAAGGCTTCGGAGAGAACCGACCGTTGGGAACGACAGATTGGAAGCCGTACTCGGTCGTGCTCGATGTTCCGGTAGATGCGGCGGCTATCTTTTTTGGGGTGCGAATGACCGGTACAGGTCAAATATGGATCGACGACCTTGGCCTTGAGAAAGTAGATCCAGCGGCTGTTTCAGTGACCGGAGGATGGCTAGGTCCAAATTACGAAGATGACCCGATGGAGCCCCAAAACATGGATTTTGGCCTGCGATTGTCTTCTTCGCCTCAATTTGGTGTCCCAGGTTGGTCAACGAGCATTGAGAAATGGGATGACACGATTCACTTGGATCCAAATCAAAGGCATCTCGGCAGCCCTACCGTTACTTTGCACCTGCCGGCGGCGGGCATGCGGCGTCTTTCTTTATTCCAAGAGATTCGAGCAGAGCGATACAGAGGCAAGCGTGTCCGATTCCAAGCGTATATCAAGTCAACCGATAAAGTGAGGGGCGGCCCGTCGATAGCGGTACCGGGCGGCGGTCAATGGATCGTCAGCCAAGTCCCTGAGTTGTTTGAAAAGAATAACCAGTGGGTGAAGGACACCCGGGAGTGGAAACTGATTTCGGCGGTTGCCGACATACCTCGGTGGGCGAATTGTATTCAATTGGGTGTCGACCTCAATTCTCCCGGACAAATGTGGGTTAGCCACCCCTCTTTCAAGGTTGTCGACCCTAAGAAGACCCCGCTAACGTATTCGCCACCGATTCCCAAGATCTACTCGAAAGAAAATTTAAGCAGGCTGCCTACATCTCCCGTGAATATGGATTTCGAGAAGTAAATCTTCCTAGATTTCATACGACGCCTGTCGTATACTAATCATACGACAGGCGTCGTATGAAATCAATACGCGCTGTCCAATGAATCGAAGTGGAGATTTAGGGTTATGAAGTTACGAAATTTATTGCCTGCGGCAGTGTCGGTTCTATGGCTTTCAATGGGCTCAGCAAATGCGGTACCTGGCTCGATCGTGCTGTCTGCTGAAACGACCTTTGCCAAAGCTATCGGGTGGTCGACTGGAACGAATGGAATTGGCATACCTGGTGGGCAAAGTACATCCGGGTTCGAAGTCGGCCGGGACAAAACTGTCTTCCACACCGGTCACGCCAGTGGGACGATACGATGCACGTCTAAGGACGGTGATGGTTGGAGGTCGATTACTCAAGGAATCCGAGCAGACAAGTATCGCGGTAAGCGAGTCCGATTCCAAGGCTATGTGAAGACGAAGGACGTTTCAAGTTTCGCCGGGCTTTGGATGCGCGTCGATGCGATGGATCGCACGGTCGCGTTTGATAATATGAGCGATCGGCCGCTAAATGGGACAAAGGACTGGACGCTGTGTTCGGTCGTTCTGGATGTGCCAAACGATGCAGTTGGAATTTTCTACGGTCTCGTGATGGCTGGTGCCGGCCAAAGTTGGATGGATGACTTGACACTTGAAACGGTGTATCCATCGGCAGTTCAAACAACCGCCGATTCGACGGGACCCGACACGGAGAAAGATCCGTTGGAACTGCAGAACGCCGATTTCACACAAAGGCCGACCAGAACCACCGAACGCGATGTGCCCGGATGGACGAACACATCCGAGAAATGGGACGGCGCCGTTAAGCTCGACACTCAGATAGCCCACGACGGCAAGCCGGCGGTGCACATGCACTGCACTCAGGCAGGATTTGACAGTCTTTGCCTATGGCAAGAAATTAAGGCAGATCATTATCGCGGTAAGAGAGTGCTTTTCCAGACTTATGTCAAATCGTCCGGAAACGTACCCGGAGGAGCCACAGTGGCGATTCCGGGCGGAGGTCAGTGGGTCGTCGCGCCTGTCCCGCAATACACGGATAAAGACCACCAGTGGGTGAAAGACACGCGAGAGTGGAAGCCTGTTTCGGCGGTGGTCGACATTCCGAATTGGGCAACATGCATTCAACTGGGGTTTCAGTTAAATGGGCCGGCGGAGGTCTGGGTTAGCAGCGCTTCAGTGAAAGTCGTCGACCCCAAGACAAATCAGGTTACGCAGGCGCCAGCCAAAAACGAAGTTCTCACAGCGTCCGATGTCAAGTCGCTTCCGTTGGGACCGGTCAACCTGGACTTCGAGCACTAGGTACGCTCGCATCGCGGACGTATGAACGACTCGTTTAACCTGCAGCGATTTGTGGATGCTCAAGATCCTGTCTATTCCCAAGTTCGTGAGGAATTGAGTCGTGGCCGCAAACGAAGCCATTGGATGTGGTTCGTGTTTCCACAATTGAAGGGCCTCGGTCATAGCTGGATGGCAGACAAGTACGGCCTCGCCTCAAAGGGCGAGGCCGTCGCTTATGTCGAACATCCTGTCCTCGGCCCGAGGCTCAGGGAGTGCTCCGAACTCATTAATGCGGTTGAAAATCAGCGGATCGACGCAATTCTAGGCTATCCCGACAACCTGAAGTTTCGTTCATGCATGACGCTGTTCGTCAATATGGCTCCCGAAAACGAATCCTTCCACCGCGCCCTCGAAAAGTATTTCGACGGTAAGCCCGATAAAAGAACGATCGAGCTTCTCTAACGTCGCGCTTCGCGCGAGTGCAGAGTGACCAGTGCTGAGTGCAAAGAACCGGAGCCAAGACTCCCGACTCTTTTCTACGGTCTCCTTTCTCTCGTTGAGGGAGCGTATTATTGGTGGAGAATGCGCTGCGTTGGCCTTTTGACTCTGGTTTGCGGTGTGGCAGCCGCACTGGCGGGAAGCGTCAAGGATAATGCGACACCTATACGAAATTCTCAGCAGATTCTCGCCGACGGTCTGGCGATCTGGCGAAAGCCGGGGGCCATTCAAAATCACGCGGCGTGCGCGACTTGCCACAGTCCGGATGGGATCGAGATCGCGGCTTACAAGTTTGACGATGCCGACATTATTAGGCGAGCACAGCCCCATGTCGGGAGTGCGGGCGCACGGTTGCTTGCGGAGTATTTTCATACGCTTCGCGATAGACTCCACCTGTATCCCCTGAGAGACCCTGACCAAGATCGCCCGCTTCAACCGGGCGGAAAGGTCCTTGCCGGAGATACGCCTGGAGCTCGGGACCAAGCATTTGGGCTTGAACTCAAATTGAAGCTGCCTCTTCTGTTCGGGCCCAGAATCAAGTCGATTGCTCAAGCCAAAGCTGCCGAGAGTGAGTTGCTTTTCATCGACCCGGTCAACTTAAAGATCGGTATCCTCTTGAACAGGCTTTCTGAGGATATCGCCCACGGAAATGAGCACGCTTCGATCGCCCAATGGCTCCCGGAAGATCCTCCATCAATCTCGCCCAGCGACCAAACCACATGGTATGCGGCGGAAGACCGTTATCTCATGGAGCCCACTCAACAGCGGCTCCATGCGCTTTTATTGCTGAATCGCCGCCTAATCGATACCAGCACTAAATTAGGCCTTGGCGTTCTTTCGGCAGCCAAATTTCGCGCTCTATTGGTTTGGCAAGACCGAATTCGAAATAGGACCGAATCGGCGCCGCTTAGCGTCGCGGGAGATGTAAGCCTGTTTGGGGCAGGAAATGCAATCTGGGATGTCGGTCAGCGGGCTTTGGACGTCATCGGGCAGAACCCCACATCGCTCGGGATGGATGAGGAGACCCGTGCCAAGAAGCTGTCAGGGGCTTCCTTTCCCGAGCAATTGCATCAGCTTAGGCTAGCTTGGTTTTGGGCAGGATGGCTTTCCGATCAAGGTCTCTACAAGTCGTCGCACGACGATAAGGTCAGGTTGGGAATGTGGTTGTCGCAAAGCCTTTCGCAAGATGGTCCGTATCCGATCCACAGCGTTTTTGCCAACGCGCGCAGGCAAGCGGTGGTATCAAACGATCCTGAGGCGTGGGGTGACGCTCCGGTACAGAGGCGGCGGATCTGGGATTTCGCTGGGCTAAGAGCTTTTTCCTATCTGACACGTGATTTGCCTAGAGAGGTCGAGCACCGAAAGTTGACTATCGCATTTACCGCAAACTGTCTCCGGATGAATTTGCTGCTACTGAAAGACGATATTCGGCGGACTAACGCAGTCTGGGTGAGGCAGAGCAGTCTTGCGAATGCTAAGGAGCTTGTTTCATTTCTAACGAAGTACGACCCGGAGGGTTCGGAAGACGCACGGCAACTTGGCAAAGAACTTGCCGTGCTGATAAATAAAGCTAAGGAGCGAAACCAGTTCGCTCCCCAAATGCCGCAGCCTTAGAAGTCGCTACTGAGCGTTGCAGGTAATGCGGTCAGCAGCCAACGTGAACTTATTCTTTGCAGTTCCGCCAGGATATGTCGCCTGAAACTGCGTTCGAACCTTTCCGTTGGAAGCAATGTAATTCGCAACGTTAAAGCCTAGTGTCGCTTTATACGACGCAAAGCCGGTTGAAAGCGTCCCGTTCCAGATCTTATCGAAGGCCTTGGTCTTGATGTTATAGGCAAAGATGCTTCCAAGCGCTCCGTTCAGAGCGGAGGCATTTACCGCGATATTAAGCGTGGATGGATTGGCCACTTTGAGCGTGAAGTCGGCCTCGATGGTGGCAGTTTCTCCGGTCTTAGTTGCTACAGACCCCGTCGAATACGTTTCAGTATCGACATACCAAAGATCCTTCACCGTTCCCTTAGTGCCGGTCCCTTGAACCGTACTGACCGTCGTTGCATTGACCGAGCCAATGGCAAACATGATCGTGTTATTGATCACATAAATCTGTCCGTCGGGGCCGATTGCCGTCTCGGTATACGCTTCTCCGGTAGGCGGCTGAAGGTTAACAACCTCGGTGAGCGTATTGGAAACAAAATTCCATCGGTACATACATCCGTCTTCACTGTTGATGATGGCACTCTTGGTATTAACGTCGATCGCGGCAGAATTAATGCACCATTCGCAGACGGCCCTCGGGCGATTGGAGTCGTTATTGCTTAGCGTGGGGCCAAGCACCATGAGAACCTCATTCATCACCGGCGTCGTTTTGGACTGGCGGTCCTTGGTTATCGAGTTGCTGGTTGGATCGAGAATCGCAACGTGATTTTGTCCATCGGCGCCCGAGTCGCTATCGTCGTCGTCGTAGTTATTGTATTTCGTCAAGATCAGATAAGATGCTTTGCCTTTGTATGAGGGCACGATACTGGCAGGTACGATTGCTGCCGTGTCGTCCCATCCGAAAGCTCCCGTCGGCCAGCGACTTCCTTTCGAATCGTTTGCCTTAAGGTTCGCGTCGTACTGCAGCATCCAACCGTGGCTTTCCCTCCACTGATTGCCGAACACGCCCATAAATACGTGACCGTCAGGGCCGATCATTGGGGATGCCGAACTTTGGTCGATTAGAGTGACGTTTCCGTTAGGGACCGATGGATCCATGAGCTGAACCTGGGCTTCTGTCGCCAAATCCTTGGTCGATAATTTCACGAGCCATGGGTTGTTTCCTGTCAACGCAACATAAATCGTGGACTGGTCCGTTGTTAGAGCGGGCGCTGCGTTCATGTCCGGCCTTACCAACGTCGGGTCGACACCCATTGCTTCTACCGATTTGAAGGTTGCCTTTCCAGTATTGGCGTTTATCTTGACGATGCCACCCGTTCCGAGGCTTGCGACATTAGCGGGAACGGAACCGGCGACCAAGTACCCGAAGTAGAGATTGCCGCTGCTATCTGCGGTTATTGGCGTGTTGATTTTTATTGGCGCATAGGCGGCTTGGTTTTGGGTGAAATCAGCTACGGTCGTGTAAAACACCAATCTATTCACGGCGCTCGTCGCGGTATCCGCCGAACTGCGAACCATAATCGATCCACTTCCTGCCGCAGCGGCGACTCCTCTAAAATTGGTAGCCGACCCTTGAAAAAGGGTGATAGGATACACCGAAGTCCACTGGCCATCGTTTGGATAAAGGTTCGGCGCACTGAAATCGGTGACCATCTGCCAAATCTGAGAGCCGTTAGATCCGCTACGCCCGATGACGCTCCAGTTGTCATAACTCTGAACGCCTTCTGTCGTCGTCGTGAATTCGAACCCATGAACAACCGTATTTGAAGGCGTTACCATCGGCGCAGCGAAGTGAACGAGGATCGCTCCGCCGTAGTAACTTAGCGCGCCAGGGTCGGCTAAGGACGTCTGCCACTGAACGAGCGCAGCAGACTGGCTGGTTCCGGTGAAGATACCGGTGTGCTGGGCGTTACCGCCGTAGCAAAGCCAACCTTGAGCAAAAACACTAACTGAAAGACATAACGCAAGGGCCAATGAGGCAGCAGATCTAACCATTATCACACCTAGTATAGAGAAAATCTTCTCCCGACGTAGGATTCCGGCTCACGTCTTAACGCCGGCTGCCGCCCCCACGAGGCTTGTTCTCATTGTGCCAAAAAGCCAGCACAGGAGCAGAAGCATAAGACGCGCTGTCACTTCAGATAGCGGTCCAAGTATAGTGCGTAGAGATCGCATGCGGGTATCGCGTTGCTATCAAGATCTTCGCGAAGCACACCCGCCGCCACTAGTCGTTGAACGGCATCGGCATCGGTGAAAACGGGTGCATTAAGCGAAGAACGCAAAGCGGAAACGACCTCCGGAAATTGCGACACCGCGACCAACAGCCTTTTAAGGTGATCTCCGAATGGGCCGTCATTCCGATCGGCAGATTCAATGAGCGTCGCGAAATCCATATCGCCCCAAGCAAGCTGTTCAAACGCCCGGCGAACGAGAAACGGCTGTCCCGCCAACAAGAAATGGAGCGCTTCCAAATCGGAGCGGCGCTTCACGGGGCCGCCATACCGATCGTTCAATTCGATCGATTGTTCAAGTGTAAAATTCGCCAGTTTGACTTGGCGTCCGACGTTAAAGGGAGATTGATTGAGATCCCGAATGAACAGCCTTGCTTCGGTGGCATAGGCGATTACCAGCGTAAAGCGCGCCCAAGGCCCGGCCGGTTCGGTTGCCCTTGCATTGTGCCAAGACCTCAGCAAGCCGAAAAAGTCGCTGCTGAAATCCGCGTGGAACAGTCGATCTGCTTCATCCATGAACCAAACCACGGGAGTATCGGAGGCAGAAATGAGTGCTCTCATGAAGTTCGAGAGGTTCATGTTCGGGCCGAAAACGTCTTCCCATTCTGATTCGAAATCGTATTTGAACTGGAACTGCCTGGCAAGGGTCGCGGCGAGCATCCGGGCAAACAGGTCGGCATTGCTAAGTTGAGCCGAGCTGACCATTTGGAAATCGGTGGTTGCCTGCCTGACCTGAAGTTCCTGCGCGACCTTAGCACCGCGACCGATGAGCGAAGTCTTCCCAACTTGTCTTGGACCTTGGATTAGGATCGTACTCTCTCGAGCTCGGATAGCTGCCTCAAGTTCGTGATCCGAATTTCGTACGATGTAATACGGTGAATCGGGAGCAATTGCCCCGCCGGCCGCCTCTATTGGCGCACTATGTTCCGGGGGGGTTGTGCAACTCTCGATCGATCGCTTAACTTCTTGAATGACGCGTTCGTTATCGGATTGGCTTTCCCAATGCACAAATTGGAGCTCGTTGAGGCAAGTACCGAGTTGCCCGGCGAGCGGCGCCGAAGAGCCGATTCTTACCGGGAGAAGAAATGGTTTGCCGCGTTTGCGATATTCGTCTAGGGCAGTTTCCACTTCAAACTGCAGCATTTCGCTTTCTAGAGATGCGTCCGACAGGAGTACGACCACAGAATCGGCCGAGCGAATCTTGCTTTCAATTTCTCGTGCCCACTGTACTCCGACTTGAATATGACGATCGACGAAGACCTTGATGCCGAATTCGGCTAATCCTCTTTCCAAAAGCTCCAGGAGTTGCGCTTCAGGTGTGGAGTTTCGTTTGTAGAGCAGCACTGCCTTTGGTTGCCGATCCTCACTCATTGCTATATGATCCCCGATATGTCAATAGCTAACCGCTTAAGCGATCAAATCAGGACCATTTACTTGATATAAGCCTAGAAAGGCCGACAGTGGATCAGAGTCCGACGTTCTTGAGTGCGCCGGGAGGCAATGGAATTCGTATCGTCGGGTTCCTGTCGAGCCCGACCCACGATCTGACGATCCCATCATCACCGCTAGTGATCAATTTGCGACCGTCCGCTGAAAACACGACGGAAGTCAAGGGAAGGTTGGATGCCCGAATTTCCGTCAGTTCAGCGCCGGTCGCGACGTCCCAAATCTGCCATGCGCCAGTAACGTTGCAAGTTGCGACTCGCCTTCCATCAGGCGAAATATCGGCGCAATCGATTCGTTGGGCTGCATTTCCGCGCAGTTCAACGATCTTCTTGAGCGTCGTAGAATCCCATACAATAGCCCGGCCATCGGCGCCTCCGGTCACGAAATGACGGCCGTCGCGCGAAAAACGCAAGGCCGTGAGCCGTAAATTGTGCGCTTCGGACCAGTGAATGACCTGACCGGTGCGTGGATCTAACGATCCAATCTGGCCATCCCAGGTAGAGCCGATTAGCCGGGTGCTGTCGGGAGACAACCAGATTCCTTCGAGGGTCGGATCGAACTTCTTCTGCCATACTATTTTGTGATTGTGCCCGGCAATTCCCATAAAGACTCTGTGAGAATCCATCGCAATAAGTAGGTCTGGGTTAATTCCACACGCAAAGTTTTGAAGTTCGAAAGGCAGTTCAATAGATGAAGTCTTGCCACCGATCGATTCGATTCGGCTTGGTTTTCCAGGTTCCTCTACCATACACCACAAGCCGCTGTACGTAAGGTTAACGCCGCCTTTTGGCAGATTGATGCTCGGCAACGGCTTTAAGTCGGGATCGCTAACTCGGGAAACATCGGCTGAGCCATCGGTTGTAAAGCGGAAAGATCCAAGGCCGTCCCGAGAGACCTTTGTCGCCGATCCGATGATGCCTTGACCGTTCCGAGACAGGTCAAGGATTCTTACCGTGGAGGAAGAGCCGACCCATTGGGAATGTCCATTTGTAGGCGCCATCCGCCATAAGTTCGTCTTTACCGCCAGTAGTCGTCCGGTAGGTACTTCGCGAATGCTTGCTAGGCCATCCGACGTGATACATACCATCGATTTGTCGTCCGGAGCCAACGAGATCGAAATCGGCACGTCTTCGCCAGTTCCCAGGGTGGAGTAGATTTCCTTTCGCTGATCGACGTCCCGTATCTTGGCAAGATGATGCTCATCCCAATAAGCGATCAATTTTCCTGATTCGGACATCGTTCCGAAAGACGTTGGATTCGGAAACGGACAGCGGTCTATTTCGCGGTTTGCTACCGTGTCCCATACGACTAGACTTGGAGGCATCGATGAATGCTTGGTAGGAATATCTGGAGTCTGTTCCGTGTATACGATTCGTCGCCCGTCACGAGAGATATCTAACAAGACGTACTGATTTGTGCTTGGCGTCAGCCGGAAAGTCATTTTCCCGCTCTTGAGATCCCAGACATCGATCACCCGCTTGGCGTCATCCGCGATACTTAATTCAGCAGTGGCGACAAAGTCAGCCTGATCTCGGTTAACGACGCCCATCAGTCGAAATCCGGGTACACCAATGTGGGAAGTGACCTTACCGGTGGCGATTTCGATGACCGGTCGAGGACAATCACCACGGTCAAAGCTAAGGATTCCTACGCTCGTCGCGGAGATACTCCGATAGGGCAAATAGGCGGAACCAAGCACGTGATTCGTCCTCCGTTCGACGACAAAGGCTGTTTTTAGGAGTTGGTCCTCGATGCAAACTTCACGTCCGTCTTGTGAAAGCAACCCCTGCTCAAGCTTGCCAGGAGCAGAATAGTCAAGCGTGTACTCTTCCGGCGAATCGTGGAGTCTGCCGAGCCAAAAGTTCCATTCGAAGTTTCGGTGCGCACTATGCTTCGTGCGTTCAAGAACGGCTGCCATGCGAGTGCTGTCACCCGATAGTTCGAACAGTTTGAGCCCGTTCATGTCGGCGACGTAGAGCTCATAGTCGAGGGCAGATTTTGCGGCAAGAGCATCGGCGCGCGCTCGGGTAGCCAACAGACCAAGCGTTCCGATGACGGCTCCGAGCACGACCGCGACGACTATGCCCCTAAGGAGGCCACGACGAAAGGAAACGCGTTGCCGTACCAACTCCTGGCCGGGCATGTTCGCCTGGATCCAAGTCTTATCGAAGATATGGCCGTAAATGCGGTTCCGAACAACCAACCGAGCGTCCTCAGCTCGCATAAGGCCGGAAAGTTTGAGAACCACAGGAATGCGATTCGCCTCGTCGTCCTTTATCGTTCCGCCCCTGCGTGCGAGATCGTAAGCGCTCAAAAGATCGGCGCGAAACTTATCGGGATCACCTTGGTGCCCGGGATCATTCAAGACTCTGTTGGCAACGTCGGCAAGGTTGAGGTTTGTATCGACTGAGTTGGCTCCAAAAAATAGCCTCTTGACGAGCAAATCAACTGCCTCTTCGCTCTGAATCCTCGTGTCCAAGGCGATCTCTTGGCAGAGGCTCTGAGTAAGGAATGGTTGACCGTTCGTCCAATAGTGGACACGCCTTGCCAGCAGCTCGCCGTTTGCACCCAACGCGCGGGAGAAGACTCTCACGTCCTCAAGGCTGAAGTCTTGCAGCGGAATACGTTCGCCGATGTTGAATGGCGTTGTGGCCGAGTCTCGAATGAGGTCGTTCGGAACCGCGACGCCAAGAAGGCAGAATGTCAATCTTCTCGAGGGTTCATCTTGGACGCGCCTGTTATAGCACTCCCGAATGCCCGCGAAAAACTCATCGGTGTCGAATGGCAAATTTCGGGTTCCATCAATCTCATCGATAAAGATCACGAGCGGTTCACCGATCTCTTTAAGAACAACCTCGCGAATCGCACCGAAGAACCTTTGCATCGGACTGAGATCCGAATGCGATTTGAAATAGGCGAGGACTTGGCTGCTCAACCCCAACGAGCGGCCGACTTCGCCGGTTAATCCGGCGTACCACTGGGTGGCTTGAACGTTACGGCCGCCAATTTGAGTGAGGTCGATAAACACGGTACGGACTCCGCGTTGCCCCAATCTCGCGATCGTCCGCACGGAGAGGGAGGATTTGCCCATTTGGCGAGAGTTAAGGACGTAGCAGTACCGCCCCGCCGATAAGTCCTCAAGCAACTGCCGATCGGCCTTCCGCTCAATATAGCTCTCCGAATCCAGCGGCAAAGTGCCCCCAGAAACAAAAAACTCGCGAGCCACATCAAGCATCAACTTATTCTATGCAATCGGTCCCGGCAGATGTAATCTCTCTTACGATCTGAGATCGCGTTTTGAGACATTGTCATGAAGGCTTCACCTAAGCCAACGTTGGATCTTCTCTCGACACTTTGGGCAGAACCTGCTTGTGCCCTTGGCGATTTTTCCCGTGCCCTTAGCGTCGACCATCACGCAATTCGGATTTGGGCAATGGGGAAGCCCGAGCGTATGACCTACCTCGTGAATGGCGACAGTCCCGACTCCGGCATGAGACCGGAAAGAAGATGCGACGGCGGCCTTATCTCCTATGTCGGCAAGTCCCATGATGCCGAAATCCTTAACTCCGTGCGCGGTCGTTGAGATGTCGCGGTCCGTTATACCGATGACTTTCCAACCTGGCCAATGTGAGACAGTGGTTTTGAGCTTTTCCGCCCTGTATCGGTTCCGTGGAGTGTAGAAAGCCGATTTGGGCAGCGGCACTCCCTTCAGTTCGACGACTTCGACGTTGTAAGTTCGCCGGAGTGCCGCTTCTACTCTTGCCAGTATCTGCCGAGATGGATGTCCGAGGGGGAGAACGGCGATTGTAGGAATTTCCGCCCACGCCAATCCGGCACTAGATGTCAAGGCAAGTGCAATTATCGGTGCGAAAAGTCTCTTCATTCGAGGTTAAAAAGGTCCATCAAATTAGCCGAAGGCAGAAAGTGGTCTGAAGGATTCATTCATAGGTGCAAATCTGACATTACCGCTCTACGGCACGGTCCTAGCTGGGCGCTCATTTTTCGATCACTTTCCGATCAGTAATTTACAAAACTTAAATTAGGATTTGGGGCGGGAATACCTTATTGACGTGATAGGTTGCCTCACTTGTTTTGGGGCTCAAGGAGATCATCATGTCAATAAAATTTCGCGGAGCGCTGCTGCTTGGAATTCTAGCCATTGGCGCGCCGGCATTACTTATCCATAGGGGGCACGCGTCCGACCACGCAGATACGCCTAACATCGCCGCCAATCCCGGACAGGACATCAGCGACGTATTCATGTTTCCCAGCGCTACGAACGCTGGAAACATCGTCCTAGTCATGAACGTCCACCCGCTGATCGGGCCGGGCTTGGGACCGACTACCTACTTCGATCCGAACGTGCTCTATCAGTTCAAGATCGATAACACTGGCGACGGGGTTGAGGATTTGGTCATTCAAGCCAAATTCGGACCGGCCGGCCCCAACCAAACTGTTTCGATTGTCGGACCGGTAAAGCCTTCGACAACCGGCTCAACAAACATCGTCGAGAAGGGAACCGTCTCGATCGGAACCTATAACAAGACCTTCAGCCCCGTCCCCGGAATGAAGGTATTTTGCGGACCTCGAGAAGATCCTTTCTTCTTTGATCTAGATCAATTCTTCACGATCTTCCCGGATCGAGCCACCCCAATCAACGGGATAGCCGTCAGCAATCCGAACGTACCTCAGGCGACTACGTGGCGCCCTGCCCCAGGTCCAGGAGTTACGAACCCAGCTCAGGACTTCCTGTCGGTTCATCAGTTCAACGTGCTGTCGATCGTCGTCGAGCTGCCTAAAGGCATGCTCCTGAAATAACCGGAGATATAGAGATGAAAAAGGTATACGCAGCAACAATTTCAGCGCTCGCCATCGGGGCGGTCATCGGTTGCGGAGGATCGCACGGTGTGTCGGGTAATTCGGCGCCCAAGTCGGGAGTCATTGGACTTTGGACGACTACAGGCGCTACGACCGACGGTACGAACTATGTTCAGATCGACCGCTTGGCGAGACCTGCCGTCAATGAAGTCTTTGCCACGGTCGCTAACAATCGCCACCAAGTAAACGACGAAGACTCTCCTCCTCAAGACCAGTTCGAGTTGAAAAACGATATCGACTCGTTCCTCATCAGCCCGTGCAACCGGTCGGCCGCCATTCGAAATGTCATTGAATCGGTCTTGGTACCGGATATGATGATGGCCGACCTTCGTAAGACGGACAGCGCCGCATATCTGGGCGTGGAAACTGGCGGAGCTACCGGTGGCAAATTCGGCGGTCGAAAGCTTTCAGACGACGTCGTCGATATTTCGCTCGGAATCATATTCGGTAACACCATCCCGGCCCTGGGCCTCGCCCCTGACGACGGTAATGAGATACCGACGCTGACCAACGACCACGTCGATGACAGTGGCAAGCACTTCCTCCCAACGTTTCCGTATCTCGGGAATCCGCTTTAGATCCGGATATCTAACCATAAGGGCCCCGATTCGTTCGGGGCCATCAGGATCATGAACAAGACCATCTCAATCTTCCTATCGACCGGCATCCTCGTCGCAGGTTGGCTCGGCTATGCTCAGCTCTATTCGCACCGGGGTATCGAGTCTTCTCTCGTTCCCGTCGTCCATCTGCCATTCGATTCGAGAGTGATCGACATGCAGATCAAGAGCAATGAGCGAGCGGTAGGTATCGACCCCTATGGCGCACTTGGTTGGTCCATGATGTGCTCGGCGTATATGGATCGGAGCCGGGAGTCGGATGACGCGGTTACGGCGATCAAGGCGGAGTTAGCGGCCCGCCGAAGTTTGTCCCTTCGAATCATGGGAAACGTCGGCGCTTGGAACAAGCTGGTCCAGGCACTCCTCCAAGAGCATCGTTTTAAAGATGCGCTCGGGGAATGCGAAAAGGCGGAGAAAGCCCGCATCAACAGCGACGATACAACCGTTCTGCATGTCGAATGCCTTATCGAAGTTGGACGGTATGACGAGGCCGGCGTACTGGTAAGCAAGAATCCGAGAGCGTTTGAAGACGGACCTTCGAAGACGGTTGTCGCCCGTTTATTGGATATCGGAGGCAAACCCGAAGAAGCGGTCAAGCTTTATCGGCAAGCCGTATACGAAATCGACGGTAACGGCGGAATGCCAAGCAGCGCGGTTGCTTGGTTCCACACGAGGCTTGGTCAACAACTTGCCAAGGTCGGGAAGCACGATGAAAGCCGAACCGAATTCTTGACCGCTCTCAAGATGTACCCACGCGACTATAAGGCGATGGCCGGCCTTGCCAAGCTTGCCGCCCAAGACGGCCGCTGGCAGGAGGCGATTGAATGGGGAAGTCGATCTGATGAGGTCGCCCAGATGGCTGATGTAAGAGCTTTGGTAGGAGATGCGTATGCCATGCTCGGAGATGCCACAAAGGCTGAGGAGCAGTATGCTCGAGTAGCAACCTTGGTTGGCCGACCATCGGGGATGAACGACGGTTTGCACGAAGTTACTTCGGCGACCGGAACTCACGGACATCGACTCGACCGGCAATACGCTATATTCTGCGCCGACCATAACCGAGACCCAATAGGCGCCTACGCCGCCGCGATTCGCGATTTCGAGGCGAGGCGCGACGTGTTCGCCTACGACACTCTTGCTTGGGTTTGTTTCAAGAAGGGCGATACCGACGAAGCCAAGAAGTCGATCGATCAAGCTTTGAGCCACGGCACTCACGAGCCGATGATTTGGTACCACGCCGGCGAGATCTATGCGGCCATCGGAAATGAGGAAGGCGCCGCCGAATACCTCTCAAAAGCACTTGAAATGGATCCTAGTTTTGACGGCATCGCCGCACCCAAGGCAGTTTTGACCCTCAATTCCCTGAAAACGATTAGGAATCACAAATGAAGCACCGAGCGTTTACTCTCATCGAATTACTCGTCGTGATTGCGATCATCGCGATCCTCGCCTGCATTCTCTATCCGGTTTTTCAACAAGCGCGCGAAGCTGCCAAAAAGGCTTCGTGCGTGACGGGCATGAAGCAAATAGGGTTGGCCGCAGCGATGTACATGGGGGATAACGACGGAGCGCTCTACCATCACCACGAGCAGTGGGTGCTGGATGACGGTACCCTGGTTCAAAACCTGCCTACGGATGTCAGCGGCTGCCTCGGTGGTGGTGACGGAAACAGTCAAGCGGAGAAGCCGTGGGCAATATTCTTCCAGCCGTACATGAAGAACCGGCAATTCCTGTTTTGCCCGGACGACGACAGCCTTCGCTCGAAGACGTTATCGGCCAATATCAACGACTATAACGGCGGAGTCACTATCCTTGGTACGGAGTGCGCCATCTCGCCGAATGGTGAACAATGCCAAGCGGAGAAGAACAATCTGAGTATGTGGAGTTACGCTCTCAACTCCATTTTCACGCATAAGTCGTGCCGATACGCGCTAGAAGGCGTCCTTAGCGGTTACGCCACGGAGTCCGCGATCGCCGCTTTGCCCGATCCAAACATCATCATGTTTTCCGAACGAAATTCGGAGGGACTAACGGACCCGACCAGTGGTTTCTATTATGTGCCTCAGGACGACTACGACACGTGGGGCGGGGAAGCCGCTCTCGTCCAGTGGGGTTCAGGTAGCAGGCCTAACGAAGGCTGGATCGATCCCCATCGTCATGGTGGCGGATCCAACTATGTGTATGCGGATTCTCACGTGAAATGGGAGCGTTGGGGGCGCGCGCGCCTCGATCAGTATCCGGATCACATTGTTCGTCGTCCGCTTGCCAATCCACCGCAGTAGCCATGCATATTCCTGACGCCTACTTAAGCCCGACTACGGAAGCGATAGCCTTTGCCGTGATGGTCCCGATTTGGACCGTTGCGGCGCGGCGGACGGCAAGGGATCTGAATACCAAACAGTCCCCGCTTCTGTCGATTGGAGCCGCGTTTTGCTTCGCTATTCAGATGTTCAATATTCCGGCGGTTGGCGGCACTACGGCTCATGCATTGGGAGCGGCGCTGTTAGCAATTCTCGTCGGGCCTTGGGCTGCCGTAATGGGAATGACTCTAACGCTCGTCATTCAAGCGCTATTGTTCGGTGACGGCGGAATCTTATGTTTGGGTGCGAACTGCTTTGATATGGCATTCATCGCCCCGTTCATCAGCTATGGCATTTATCGATTGCTGTCCGGCAAGAGCGCCGTGCCAAGTAACCGCAGCATCGTCGCTGCCGGCATCGGCGCTTTTGTCGGGACGGTAGCCGCATCTCTTTGCGCGGGAATCTTCCTTGGAATCCAGCCGCTTATCGCTCACGACGCGGCCGGACATGCCCTCTACTGTCCATTTGGATTAAATGTGTCTGTGCCGGCTATGGTCATGACTCATCTCCTTGTTGCGGGGCCGGCCGAGGCAATTATCACGGTTGCAACTTTGGCCTACCTCTGGCGTTCCTTCCCCGAGCTTGCGGCGCCTGCCGCGCGACCGAGAATTGGTTCCGGCTTCCGGTTAGCCCGAAAGTTAGCGTGGATCTTGGTCCTGACACCGATCGGACTCATCGCGAGCGGAAGCGCCTTTGGCGAGTGGGATCTCGGCGAACTGAAGAGAATGATCGGTTATGAACCGGCAGGGATTGCCAAAGCGCAACACCTTGTTCGTCCACTATTGCCCGACTACGGATTCGGTGGCATGGAAGGAAAGCCATGGGAGATTCTGGGCTATCTAGTGAGCGCTGTTGTCGGCTGCGTTCTTGTGGGCCTATTTACGAGGAGCATCTTGGCCAAGCCGCGCCCCGTCGCGGCTGATCCTCTTCCTCCGGGTAAGCCGTCGTCGCAGATGCCCGGCTGGCTCAACCTGCCGAATCCGCCGACTCCTTTGGCCAAAAAGAGTAAGAGCCCGTGGTTTGAAACGACAATCCTCAAAATGCGAGCGGTGGTTGCTAAAACCGTGGCTTCCGAAGATATAGCTCGTTTGCCTGGCTTGTTGCAGTCCGTAAATCCGCTGTTGAAGGTATTGGGATTCCTCAGTGCCTTTGTCGCAACTGCTCTTGCCCGCTCGCCCTGGACGTTAGCGGTCTTCATTTTTGTTGCTTTGTTCCTCGCTAAGCTCTCGAGCGTTCCTCTTCGCTCGTTTGTGATGCGAGTGGCTGGAACCGTCGCCTTCTTCGGCTTAGTCCTAGCGATCCCGGTTTCGCTTCAGGCGGTTACCGGAGGGCCGGTCGTTCTCAGACTTTTCGGAGTAGCAATTTCGACGACTGGTTTGACTTCTGCCGTAATGATTCTGCTCCGGTTGTCTTCCGGAATCGGACTGGCCTTGCTTTGGAGCCTCACGACGCGCTGGTATCAATTGCTGCGCTCGCTCCGCTCGATTGGCGTTCCTAAAATGTTCATCACGACGGCTGCGCTCACCTATCGATATCTTTTTGTGACGATGGAGACGCTCGCGGAGATGGTTGAGGCGCGGACGACACGCCAAATCGGTGCGTGTGAGAAGCGCCAAGCACGGATTTATGCCGGAGCTGGAACCGCAATCCTCTTTGCAAAAAGCCTTGCCTTCACTGAAGAGATGCATCTCGCCATGCAGTCTAGGAGCTTCGATAATGCCCTTTGAACTTTCAAACGTCGACTATCGGTATGCCGACGGCACGCCCGCGCTTTCTCGCGTATCTCTCTCGATCGAGCATGGCGACCGGGTCGCGATCCTCGGCGCGAACGGTAGCGGCAAGTCGACGTTACTCAGAATGCTGAATGGCCTCATATTTCCTTCGCGGGGAAATATTTCCTTTCGCGGCAAGAATCTGACGGAGGAAGCACTACGAGAGCCTGACTTCCGCCACGAATTTCGCCGAAGCGTGGGTTTTGTATTTCAAAATGCCGACGCTCAACTCTTCAACGCCACCGTGTTTGAAGAGGTGGCCTTCGGCCCACGACAACTGGCGCTGAAGGAAGTCGATGTAACGCTGCGCGTCATCGAAGTGTTGGCGTTTTTGGGCATCGATCACTTGGCAGACCGACCGCCATTTCGTTTGAGCGGAGGCGAAAAGAGGAAGGTAGCGATTGCTTCCGTACTCAGCATGAACCCCGAGGTACTTATCTTTGATGAGCCGTTTCTAGGACTCGATCCAAGGTCGCAATCCTGGCTCGTTCGAACGCTTGCCGACCTGAACGCCGTCGGAAAGACAACCATCATCGCGACGCATACCCTTGACTTGGTTCCGAGAATTGCAGACAAAGCTATTGTGTTGTCGGAAGATCATTCGATGGTCGGTATCGGAAGAGTCTCTGACTTGATGTCAAACAAGCGTCTGCTTTGGCAAGCGAACCTTGTTCAGGACTATGAAAGGACGGTTGTGGAATGTCCTTAAAAGTTTCTACGGCTCTTATCCTTGCGTTGGCGATGACGTTAGCTCACGCGTCACCACGAGCTGAAATAGATCGTCAATATAAACTGTGGGGTCGCGCGGCGCTCGTAAACGATGTCGAAACGATTTTGGCCGTACTGGCGCCGGATTACACGCTCCACACGTACACTGGAACTGTGATTTCCCGCAAAGACTACGAGGCCAGCCTTCGTAAGCGGAAAGCAGAAAATAAGCCCGCCACAGTTTATGAGACATCTATGGCAGGCATAACTGTCGTAGGCGATACTGCTAAGGTCATCTCGGACGAAACGTCAAAGAACTTTTCGCAAGATCCGATTACTAATAAACGGCTAAAGCTTATCCATATCCATCGATACTTGGATACTTGGATAAGAATCCACGAAATTTGGCGGCTTCGGTCGACCATCACGCAAGTAGAATTTACAAAGGTCGTTCAGATATAGGCTCCAGATCTCTACCAAAACCGGAGCCTATAGAGTCGGCTAGTGACTTGGATTTGCAGCAATAGCCTGTTGGCTGAATGTCGCTAGGTTGGAGAAATCCTGGAGATACGAAACGTAAACAAAACCTTCCACACGTGCGACCGACTCTGCCATCTGTGCCCAGAGGCCGATTGGAGGAGCCACTCCGGTATTGTCGTAGTACCCAAAGAGCACTTGAGAGAAGCCGAGTTGTGAGAAGTAGTCAAGGCTGGCTTGCGGTTGCTTAAAGCCCCAGTTGAGAATGAGGGAATTCGAGGGTAAGAAACTTGCCGTACCTAAAGTGCCTCCGTTTACGAGATAGTAGTTTGCTTGTGAGTTTGCGTTCGGGTCGAACATATCGCTGTACATAACAATTTGGATTGACGGGCTTACCTTGTGAACCAGCGCGGCCTCTTGCTGAACGAGGTTTCCGAAGATTTCTCCGCCGGTGAGGTTACGTGACGAGCAAGCTGGATCCCAACCGATAATGCGCGTCTCGTCGGTGTCGAGGAGCACATGCTTGGGGTTAAAAAGAGGAATGATCTCCTGGATTTCCTCTGTAATCAGGGCTTGTGTACCTGGCTCGCTGAAGCATGCGCATACTCCCGTACCGCCCAAGACGGCGGCTGCTTCAAAACTAAGAGCCACTTGATTGCCGTGAACGAGTCCTGATCCGTTCGGAACCGTTGGAGTCGGCGGTGTATGGGTAGTGTCAAAGCTTCCTGGATGCGCTGCAATATTCGGATCCGAAATCGTGTTGACATCCTTACCTTCTTGATAGGTTGTTCCGTTCGTGCCTTTGATTACAAGGGGACAGTCCGTCCGGCGTGTGACATTCAAGAGGCCTACATCGGTAATCGCCAAGTCGTCCACCCAAATGCTGGCGCCGGCGGAAGGTTGGGCGCCAATGGATATCGTGATGCTGCTGTTCGCTTGGCTATTGAAAACAACCTCGTTCTGAACCCATCCGGAAGTGTTGGTCCACTTCTGCATGAAGCTGAGCTGTTGGCCACTTGGACTCAAAGCGTTCAAATACATATTTGAACCTGAAGCTCCCGAACTCATCGACCAAAGGGTAAGACGGTACTGGTGCCACGGTGAGACGGCGACCGTTTGGTTGTACCAGGCGCCTCCTGTCGTCAGCGTTGGCGTGTGGCCATCAATACGAAGAGACGAGGTACCCGAGTGATACGTGGCCGTATCTTGACCAATTGTGGCGTCCGAATTTGAGGCGCCTGTAAAGCCGGTTGGAGCTCCATTATTGAAACTTTCGAAGCTTGCATTTACGACGCTGATCGGTGATTCCGATAACTCAAGCTTTCTGTTATGGACAGTGTAGTGCACATTCTGTACGGGCATTGATTCGACTAGGGATGGGTTTAGGGTCAATATTTCCGGACCGCTTCCGGATGGAAGTATTGCGGGAATGACTTCGATGCCCTTGTTCTTTGCTTCCGCGAGCACGGTCGCCAAAGCAGTCTTATACGCAGAGGAAAGGGGATATGAAGCCGTAAGTCCCCAATCCTGAAGAATTACGCCGTTGTATCCGGCCGCAGCGGCTTTGTCGATAGCTGAGATCGCAGTCGGTACGTTGCTGGGAATTTGAAGGTAAGTGACAAGAAGGGACCATCTGTACGTTGAGTTCAATTGACGCCGACTGGGAAGAGGCTGAAAAGTTGGTTTGGGAGCGAACTTAAAACTGACGTTCGCGCTGCAGAGGACGAGCGAGGCAAGGCATGTTGTTAGCATAGATGTGTCGAAGGAATAGTCTAAGTTGATATGCGTAAAAGTACACACATCGGCCATAAATGATTACTCCGACACCAAGGGTTCGCTACCGATAATCATTTATTGATACGTTCGTCGCATGATCAGATATACGCTCTTCACCATTGGTCCCATTTGGCGGTCATCATCACAAGATGCTCTTAGAACTAGCCTAACGTCGCAACTAAAAAAACTGCCACATGCCAACCTGCTCACCCCGATTAAGGCGACGAGCGATTCGGATTCCATCTATCGCACAAACGATCCCAATGACTAAGAACCCAAGTCCTGAAGTCGCCGCGCCTACGAGGAGACTTCCCAAGAAGAGGGCTACACCTTTCATCGTTTGCTTGTTGTATGCCTGAGCGACGCCATTGATGCAGCATAGAGACAGAAAGATTGCCATCGGCACGTTGTGCATTCCTGGTGGCATTTGGATAGCATTGGGGTTGTAATAGTGTTGGCGGGGATAGTTGGAATACGGCCCCGGCGCCATTCCCGGCGGGCCGGGCGGCAAGAATCCGGTGGTTTGATTGGGCTGCTGAAACTGGGTTCGGTAAACGTGGCCGCAGTTCGCGCAGACGGGGGCATCGAGAGCCGCCGGCGTCTGGCATCGCGGACAAACCTTGTAGCCCCCCTGCATGATTTCAGTATATCAACCAAGCTTTGGCTGCTCGTGCTGTTCCTAATGGGGCCATTTACGTGTCAAACTTGACACATGGCGACAAATCTAAAGATAGACGATGCTCTACTGAGTGAGGCACTCAAGCTGAGCGGGTTTCGCACAAAGCGCGAGGCAGTAACGCTTGCTCTCCAAGAATTCGTCGCGAGACAGCGACAGAAGCAGGTCCTAAAGCTGCAAGGGACAATCGACTTCGATCCTGATTATGACTATAAGGAGCAACGACGCAGGGCGTGATTGTGCTTGTCGATACACCTGTCTGGTCAGAATTCTTTCGGAGGCATGCACCCGATGGGACAATTCAAGGCGGACTCAAGGTACTCATAGAAGATGGCGAAGCACTGATGCTCGGACCCGTTCGCCAGGAGATCCTTAGTGGGATCAGTGAAGAGCGAAAGTGTGAGCAACTTTGCAAGGCACTCGGAGGATTTCCGGACATAATGGTCCTGAAGTCGGACTATGAAGACGCTGCTCGAATGTATAACCATTGCCGCCGACATGGAATACAGGGTTCAAACACGGATTTTCTGATTTGCGCTGTCTCCGCTAGGCTAAATGCGCCGATCTTTACGTTGGACAAAGACTTTGAGAAGTTTGCGAAGCAGTTGCCGGTCAGCTTGTATTCCGTTTAACTTAGTCCCCTTCTTGATAGTTCAGATATCGCGCGCGGCGGTTCCAGGATCTTTGGTAGAGCTTCGTGACGTAAAGCGCCATGCCGCCTGAGATAGCGGCGGTTAAAATCACGAAGGCGGGAAGATCTTCTTTGAAATCGGCGAGCGGATACCCGGAGCCAACTGCAACGACGCCGAACAGCAATGTGAAGGCAGTGGCAAAAACGCCCAGATTAAAGCGGAACACTCGACGAACGTGCCGCCAAGAGATCAGATCCGTCTGTTCAGGCTGATCGCTTCTCAACGCTGCCCAACTCCCCGGCCTATCGAGGTGCTTCAAGCAAGTCTGCTCCATCGAACTCGGTATCCAAGTGCTGCTTGACTTCATCGCTTCCTTGTCCTGCCCCACATTGAGATACGAGAGATTGGGGTCGGCAAATTACACGCTGTAAAACTTCTCCACATCCTCCTTAAGTTGGGCTAGTTCGGCCGCGTGGACGTACATCATGTGGCCGGATTCGTAGTAGCCGTTTTCGATATTTCCGAGCAGGGTTGGGTCCAGAGCCATGTGGTTTATCGTG
>Ga0206931_1080_pt1 | contig 31624 bp, 20 predicted proteins | sample Alteio_BWOrgHeat_17_FD_152946 | JGI IMG/M metagenome (GOLD analysis project Ga0206931, IMG submission 152946) | Enriched cells from forest soil in Barre Woods Harvard Forest LTER site, Petersham, Massachusetts, United States -... | ecosystem: Environmental > Terrestrial > Soil > Temperate forest >...
ACTGTGCCTGTTATTGATGCTGCCATGTCAGAGGCAAGGAAAACAGCAACATTGGCAATGTCTGCCATTGGCGGCATCTTTTTAAGCATGGTGTCACCACTCATCTTGTCAATAATTTGTTTGGCTGCTTCCTCGCCTAAAACAGCGCCAGCACCGCCAAAAGGCTCTGAGTCAGGTGAGCCGCCGGAGCGCACGGCAACTACGCGTACACCGTAAGGGCCTACTTCGGCTGCAAGGTTTTTAGTAAAGCCTTCCATAGCGCAAAGCGCCGGCCCGCAACCACCAAGCATTTGGTAAACGGTTTGCGCCGCAGTGTTGGTGAGCGAGAGTATTACACCGTTACCTTGCTTCATCATAACTTTTGCTGCAGCAATACTTGTGATAAACTGTGTTTTAACCCCGTTGGTAACAGGGTACATAAAATCATCCACGCTAAGCGTTGCCATCGGCATATTTGGCGGTGCAAGCACACCGATAAGGTTAAATGAAACATTAATGCTGCCTGCTTTGGCAGCAATGCTTTCAACATATTTATTCACAACAGCTTCGTCCAAAGCATCAACGGCCGCAGCCTCTGCTTTGCCACCTGCTGCAATAATAGCATCAGCCACTTTTTGCACTTTATCCAAATTACGGCCACTAACAAATACATTAGCGCCGGCCGCGCCAAATGCACGCGCAATAGTGCTGGAAAGCCAGCCGCCCGCGCCATAAATAATGGCATTTTTATTTTGCAGCAACATAGTGATCGTATTGGTTATAAAGCAAATATAGGCCCCAGCTTAATAGCGTACACATGGCAAACACGAAAATTAAGCGGTGTATTCAAGACAAAACCCAGGACAATTGCACGCAGATTATCATGATTAAAAAGATAGACGCAGATTTGTTCTTATCAGCGTAAATCCTCCATATCCGCTCAATCTGCGTTCAATGCTTCGATTCCGTTCAATCTGCGCTCCACCACTCGGCTAATCTAAATCTGCAATAAAAGCAATCTTAACACTTCGCCCATTGCCGTATTACGTGTATTCTGTACATTTATCACTGATTAAGGTTGCCATGATTTCCCAACGCAGAAGAAAGTTATTGATTATCACCGTGTTTATTGCGGTGGCCGTTATTGCAAGCGCATGGCTTGTAAACAGCAGGTCGTCTGGTGTTGATTACAGCACACAAGTAAAGCCCATCATAAATAATAATTGCATTATCTGCCATGGGGGTGTAAAAGCCAAGGCAAATTTTAGCCTGCTGTTTCGCGACGAGGCGCTTGCCAAAACCAAATCAGGCAAGCCTGCCATCATTCGCGGCGACCCCGACCATAGCGAAATGATCCGCCGCCTTACTTTAAAAGATCCCGATGAACGCATGCCATACCACCATGCACAATTAAGCAGTGATGATATTGAGATCTTGCGTAAATGGATAAAAGAAGGTGCGCCATGGGGCGAAAACTGGAGCTATGTGCCGCTGAAACCTGTTGATGTGCCCATGCCCAAAAAATTCTTTGGATTGATGAGCACTACAAGCGATTGGGCCAAAAACGATGTTGACTATTTTATACTGGATAAATTGAAACAACAGGGGTTAACAACTTCACCGGAGGCGGATAAAACAACATTGTTGCGCAGGGTTAGTCTTGATATTATTGGTATGCCTGCACCTGCCAACATTGCAGAAAAATACTTAAAGGATAATAGTGAAAATGCTTATGGACAACTGGTTGACAACTTGCTTGCTTCACCACATTATGGTGAGAAATGGACAAGCATGTGGCTTGACTTAGCCCGTTATGCAGATACAAAAGGCTATGAACGTGACGACAGCCGCAGTATATGGCGTTACCGCGATTGGCTGATTGATGCATTTAATAAAGACATGCCTTATGATGAATTTATTAAGGAACAGGTGGCTGGTGACCTAATGCCTAACCCAACCGATGCGCAATATATTGCTACAGCGTTTAGCCGCAATACTATGACCAATGATGAAGGTGGTACCGATAATGAAGAGTTTAGAACGTCTGCCGTGCTTGACAGGGTTAACACAACATGGAATGCTGTTATGGGTACAACCTTTGGCTGCGTGCAATGCCACAGCCACCCGTACGACCCTTTTAAGCACGATGATTATTACAAATTCATGGCGTTTTTTAACGATACCAGGGATGAGGATACTTATGCTGATTACCCCCTGCTGCGCACGTACAACGACAGCATGCAAAATGAAGTTAATGGGGTGGTAAGCTGGGTAAGAAATAACGCATCGGTTCAACAGGCGGATGACATACAAACATTTTTAAAAACATGGCAACCTTCTTACAACTCGCTTACCTGCGACAGCTTTACGAACAGCGAATTAAACGATACAAAATGGACGGCCTTTCGTAACAACGCCATTTGCCGTTTAAAAAATGTTGATCTTACGGGCCGCCCGCGGCTTATATACCGCTACCAGGGCTATACCGGCGGAGGCACATGGCAAATTCATATTGATGCACCCACTGGTATGGTGATAGCCGCCATAAATTTACCTGTTACAAAAAATGGCTGGGAAATTACAGAGACAGAATTGAAGCCCGTTAGTGGTGTACATAACCTGTATTTTACTTATACCAATCCTAATGTAAAAAAGCCCACAGATAACGCCGTGCTATTAGACTGGCTGCATTTTACACAGGAGTTTCCCGGTAAGGATAAACCGGGTTATGCAGAAGTTAAAGCAAAGTTTTGGCAACTGCTGAAAGCAGATGTAGGTACAACGCCTGTTATGATGGATAACCCCAAATGGATGCACCGCGCTTCTTACGTTTTTGAGCGCGGTAATTGGCTGGTTAAGGGTGATAAGGTGCAGCCCGATGTGCCACATTCATTAAACCCATTTCCTGCAGATGCACCGCGCAACCGCATGGGGCTGGCATTGTGGCTTATTGATAAGCGTAATCCGTTAACTGCACGCACAATGGTTAACAGGATATGGGAAGAAATTTTTGGCAATGGCCTTGCAGAAACAGTTGAAGATTTGGGTACACAGGGCGCGCCACCCACGCATCTTGAATTGCTTAACTGGCTTAGCTGGAAATTTATGAGCGATGATAAATGGAGCGTGAAACAATTAGTGAAAACGGTTGTTATGAGCGCCGCTTACAGGCAATCATCATTGGTAACGCCGGAGCTTTTACAAAAAGACCCAAACAACAGATTTTATGCCCGCGGTGCAAGGGTGCGTTTGTCTGCCGAACAAATACGCGACCAGGCACTGTGCATCGCAAACATAATAAGCAATAAAATGTACGGCCCGGGTGTAATGCCTTACCAGCCTAATGGCATATGGCTGTCACCCTGGAATGGCTTAAGCTGGGTGCAAAGCAAGGGCGAAGATCAATACCGCAGGGCTGTATACACGTATTGGAAGCGCTCTGCAGCCTACCCCAGTATGTTAACATTTGATGGTGTGTCGCGTGAGGTGTGTACTGCACGCCGCATACGCACCAATACGCCGCTGCAGGCATTAGCCACCATGAACGACAGCGTTTTTACAGACATATCAAGAAAGTTTGCAATTCTTATTAAAAACAAAGCAGGTAATGATGTAACACAGCAAATAGCGACTGGCTTTAAACTGGCAACATATCATGATATTGACGTGAGAAGCACCCAGGCATTATTAAATCTTTATAATGTTGCTTACAACCAGTTTAAAAACAGTGCTGCAAAAACAAAAGAAATGATGGGCAGTGAAGCAGCAACGCCGCAAATGGCTGCGCTTACAGTTGTTGCAAATGCAATATTGAACCTGGATGAAGTGGTGACGAAGAATTAACCCCTATCCCCTAGAGCGGGGCTTATAAACAGGTTGATAACTATCAAACAATTTTAAAGGTGGTGCGATAAAAACAAGCGCAAAACACGACAAGCCCCGGAGGGGTCAAACGCCGGTAGAAACATAACATAATTTTCTGTTCGTCACAACAAAAACCAGTAAATGAGCAAACGGTTATATTGCCTTCTTTCAGCCATCAGCATCTTCATAGTATCGTCAGCCCAGCAAAACCTAAAACTTTGGTATAAACAGCCCGCTGCTATTTGGACAGAGGCATTACCCGTTGGTAACGGGCGGCTCGGCGCAATGGTGTTTGGCGGCATAGACAGTGAATTGGTGCAATTGAACGAAGCTACTTTGTGGACGGGCGGCCCCGTAAAAGCAAACGTAAACCCAACAGCAAAAGATTGGCTGCCAAAAATAAGGGAAGCTATTTTTAAGGGAGATTTTCAACTTGCATCGCAACTTACCAAAAACATGCAGGGGCTATATTCTGAAAGTTATTTCCCTATGGCTGACCTGGTGATAAAGCAGGTAACATCCGGGCTATTAAGCCCGGGGTCTTATAGCCGTGAACTTGATATTTCCAACGCAATAACAACAACAAGATTTAGAATGGAGGGTGTTGAATATACGCGCGAGGTTTTTGTTTCGGCGCCTGCACAGGTAATTGTAATAAAAATGCACAGCAGCAAGGCAAATTGGCTAGATGCAGACGTTGTTATCAGCAGCCAGGCGCATTATACAAATGCCGTGATCAGCAATAATGAAATTGCATTAAATGGGAAAGCGCCCGCTCATGCAGAACCGAGTTACGTAAATGACAAAAAAGATTTGATTCTGTGGAATGATACTGCTGGCTGTAATGGCATGCGGTTTCAGTTATTAATAAAAGCCATTGCGAAAGATGGAAGAATCACTGCCGATGCTGCTGGAATACATATTGAAGCCGCAACTGATGTAACGCTGTATGTATCTGCGGCTACCAGCTTTAATGGTTTTGATAAATGCCCGGATAAAGAAGGTAAGGATGAAAAAAAGTTAGCTGCTGGTTATTTAGCCGGTGCCGTTGCAAAGCCTTATAGTGTTTTGCTTAATGAACATGAGGCGGATTATCATAAATACTTTAACCGCGTTTCTTTATCATTAAACGGCAACAAAAATAATCCCACTGGGTTGACTACCGACGAAAGACTGGCAGGGTATACAAAAGGTGGTGACGATGACGGGCTGGAAGCGCTGTATTTTCAATATGGCAGGTACCTGCTTATTTCCTCCTCACGCACTGCGGACGCACCTGCAAACCTGCAGGGTATTTGGAATAAAGAATTGCGGCCACCCTGGAGCGCCAATTATACCATTAACATAAACACTGAGATGAATTACTGGCCAGCGGAAGTAACCAACCTTTCTGAAATGCACGCGCCCGTATATGACTTAATAAAAAATCTTTCTGTAACAGGCCGCACTACCGCACAGCAATTTTATGGCATGGGCGGCTGGGTAGCACACCATAACAGCGATATTTGGGCCATTTCAAACCCTGTAGGCGATAAAGGCCATGGCGACCCTAAATGGGCGAACTGGCCAATGGGCGGCGATTGGATGTGCCACGATCTATGGGAGCATTATCTATTTACAGGGGATAAAAATTTTCTGCAGAAAACAGCGTACCCTTTAATGAAAGGTGCTGCACAATTCTCAACGCAATGGCTGGTGCCAGATAGCAATGGTTATTTGGTTACAGCCCCGTCTATGTCGCCGGAGAATGATTTTTATTATGATGGCAAAAAAGCATCTGATGTATCCATGGCAACAACGATGGACATGAGTATTATGCGAGATTTATTTGGCAATGTTATACAAGCCGCCGATATATTGGGTATTGACAAAACATTTCGCGATACACTGGCACAGGTAAAAGAAAAATTATACCCTTTTAAAATTGGGCACAAGGGCAACCTGCAGGAATGGTTTAAAGATTTTGATGATGTAGAGCCAAACCACAGGCATACTTCGCACCTTTACGCCTTGCACCCGGCAAACCAAATATCGCCGATAACAACGCCCGAACTGGCAAACGCCGTAAAACGCACGTTGGAATTGCGTGGTGATGAAGGTACAGGGTGGAGCCTGGCATGGAAAGTTAATTTTTGGGCGCGCCTGCTTGACGGTGATCATGCCTATAAACTTTACCGCAACCTTTTTCGTTTAACAAGAGAGAAGGGATATAATATGAGCAATGGCGGCGGGGCCTACCCCAACTTGTTTGATGCGCACCCGCCTTTTCAAATAGATGGTAATTTTGGCGGAACGGCAGGTGTAGCAGAGATGCTGTTGCAAAGTCAAAACAACGAGTTGTACCTTTTGCCAGCCATACCCGCAAAATGGGAAAGTGGTGAAGTAAAAGGTTTGCGCGCCAGAGGCGGTTTTGAAGTAAATATTGTATGGGATGATAACAGCTTTAAAACTGCCACTATAACCTCATTAAACGGCAATACCTGCAACATACGCTGTAATGTGGCTGTTAAAGTAGATGGCATGAGTGTAGTAGCGAAAAAAGAGGCTATTGGGTACACATTATCCTTCCCAACAGAGAAAGGAAAGAAATACCAGGTAGAGGAGATTGTGAAGTAGGGCAATTGCTTATGAAATCAGGATTTATCAGGTTCCAAAAAATAAATTAAGCTGGTAACTTTACTCTCAAAAGTTATAATACTATGGCAGGTACTTTTCACCAACTATATATTCAAGTTGTCTTTGCTGTAAAAGGCAGGGAGAACCTTGTGGCACAGGCATGGAAAGATGAATTGAATAAATACATCTCGGGCATTATAACCGGAAAAGAACAAAAAGCAATAATAGTTAATGGCATGGCTGATCATATTCATGCGTTTGTTGGTGTAAACCCTTCAATGCGGATTTCTGACCTGGTGCGTGATATAAAAAACAATTCCTCAAAATTTATTAATAACAGGCAATTTGTAAAAGGGAGATTTGCATGGCAGGATGGATATGGGGCATTCTCTTATTCTCAATCTCATATAAAAAGGGTGTACGATTATATATTAAACCAGGAAGTACATCATAAAAAGAGGACTTTTAGACAAGAATACATGGAATTGCTAAAGAAATTTGAGATAGAATTTTCAGAAAAATATTTGTTTGAATTTTATGATTGATAATGTCACCCCTTCGGGGTTTTGTGCAAACAAACATCTGTGTGCTACAATAATTTTAACCCTTCGGGTTTTATTGTGGCACACTATCTTGGCTAATTGGCAAGATGGAATACAGGAAAGCCGAAGGTAAAAAAGTGTGGAATAACTGGCAAGCCAATCCCGAAGGGATGATATTATTGTAGAAAAAACCAACAAAGATGTATTAGAACCCCGAAGGGGTGACATTATCTGCTGAATAAAGATTGATCAGACAAACAGTGCGACGCAATATCAGCATCATTAATAACTAAACGCCGGGTCCCAAATTTTAAATAACATGACACAAAAGGAATTAAATAACCAGCGCCTGCTGCGAGAAGCAGAGCAAAGGGTAATACAAATGCACACCCGCAGGCATTTTATAAAGGAAAGTGCAATGGGCCTGGGTGGGCTGGCATTGGGTGCATTAATGGGTTGTGGCAGCAAGAATAACAGCACACAAATAGCTTTTGACCCGGCGCATCCGTTGGCGCCAAAACTGCCGCCATTTCCGGGTAAGGCTAAGAGCGTAATATACCTGCACATGGCCGGTGCCCCATCGCAATTGGAGTTATTTGATTATAAACCCGAACTTGCCAAAATGGATGGCCAGTTGTGCCCGCCATCTTTGCTGGAAGGCAAGCGTTTTGCATTTATACGCGGCGTGCCCAAAATGCTTGGCCCGCAGGCAAAATTTGCTCAGCACGGGCAAAGCGGGGCGTGGGTTAGCGAGAACATGCCGCACCTGGCAAGCATTGTTGATGAAGTTACTTTTTTAAAGGCTGTTACAACTGACCAGTTTAACCATGCACCCGCGCAGTTAATGGTGCATACCGGCAGCGCACGCTTAGGCAGGCCAAGCCTTGGCAGCTGGGTTACCTATGGCCTTGGCACCGAAAACCAAAACCTGCCGGGGTTTGTTGTACTTACCAGCGGTGGCAGAAACCCTGATGCAGGCAAAAGTGTTTGGGGCAGTGGATTTTTACCAAGCGTTTACCAGGGTGTGCAATGCAGGAGCGAAGGTGACCCGGTGCTGTTTTTAAAAGACCCGGATGGTATGGACAGGGATTTGCGCAAGGCAAGTATTGATGCCATTAACCAGGTAAATGAAGATGAATATAAAAAATATAACGACCCCGAAATATTAAGCCGTATAAGCCAGTACGAAATGGCATATAAAATGCAGATCTCTGTGCCGGAAGTGATGAATATTAATGATGAGCCGCAATATATTCATGATATGTATGGCACGCAGCCTGGCAAAGCGAGTCTTGCCAATAATATATTGCTGGCAAGAAAGCTTGTTGAAAAAGGCGTGCGGTTTGTGCAGGTGTTTGACTGGGGTTGGGATAGTCATGGTACAGATGCAAGCTTGGCAATTGATATCGGCTTCATTAATAAATGCCGTCAGGTAGATAAAGCTGCAACAGCTTTGATACTCGATCTAAAGCAACGTGGCTTACTAGATGAAACCCTCGTTGTATGGGGTGGTGAGTTTGGGCGTACGCCAATGATGGAAAACCGCGAAGGCAAACAAAATCCCTTTAAAGGCAGGGACCACCACACGGATGCATTCACAATATGGATGGCCGGCGCGGGCATAAAAAAAGGCTACAGCCACGGCGAAACGGACGAAATCGGCTACAGCGCCCTCACTGGTAAAGCAGACCCATTTGACGTACAGGCCACCATACTAAACCAGCTTGGTTTTGACCATGAAAAATTTACATACAATTTCCAGGGCCGCCCTTTCAGGTTAACGGATGTAAAGGGAAAGGTTATTGAGGAAGTGATTGCATAGTTTACCACAAAGGCACAAAGGGATCAAAGGAACACAAAGAAAAATGAGGCAACAAGGAAAAGAATAAGATTCATTATTAAAGAACTTAATGTTAACACAAAGATATATTGATGATCTTACCTACGAAATCGTGGGTTGCATTATAGAAGTGCACAAATATCTTGGGCCGGGCTTACTTGAAAGCGTATATGAAAAAGCGTTTATTAGAGAACTGGAGCTAAAGGGGCTAACTTATAAGGCACAGTTAACTTTGCCAATTGAATATAAAGGTATTGTTTTAAGTGGCGCATTGCGCATTGATATTTTGATAGAAAATATAATGTTAATGGAATTAAAAGCAGTTGAAGCTATTCTACCAGTGCATGAAGCGCAGTTACTCACTTATATGAAATTAATGAAGATACCTAAAGGCATACTGGTAAATTTTAATTGTGCAAATATTGTAAACGAAGGCAAAAGAACGTTTGTAAACGAATGGTATTCATCGCTGCCTAAATCCTGATTTCTTTCGCATCAGTGTACTCCCCATAATACTCAAAAACTTTGTGTTTCTATGTGCCCTATGTTTCTTTGTGGTAAAAAGTTACTTTTGCAGTCCTTTTAATAAAATTTATGAGCCAGCATTTATCAGAGCAGGAAATTATCCGGCGTGAGAAATTAACAAAGCTGCAGGCAGCGGGCGTTAATCCGTATCCTGCACCATTATACCCCGTATCGCATTATTCAGCAGATATAAAAGCCGCATATACCGAAGAAACGAAAGAGTCATTAGCCAATGTTTGCGTGGCAGGCAGGGTAATGAGTATAAACGACAGGGGTAAAGTGTTTTTTATTAAAATACAGGATAGCAAAGGCATTATTCAATTATATGTAAAACGCGATGATATTTGCCCTGATGAAGACAAAACCTTTTGGGACGCTGTTATCAAACCCCTGGATTACGGTGATATTATTGGCGCTGCTGGTTATGCATTTGTAACTAAAACAGGAGAAACATCAATTCATGCACAAAATGTTACAATGCTGGCAAAGTCGCTTAAGCCTTTACCCGTTGTAAAACGTGATGAGGAAGGTCATGTATTTGACGCAGTTACTGACCCCGAGTTTCGCTACCGCCAGCGTTATGCTGATTTAATCATCAACCCCGGTGTAAAAGATGCTTTTATCAAACGTACAAAACTCATCAATACCATTCGTGAATTTTTGAACGAACAAGGTGCGCTGGAAGTAGATACACCAGTGTTGCAGGCTATTCCGGGTGGCGCAGCGGCAAGGCCGTTCGTTACTCACCACAATACGCTGGATATGCCTTTTTACCTGCGTATTGCCAATGAACTTTATTTAAAAAGATTGATAGTAGGTGGCTTTGACTGGGTATATGAGTTTAGCCGCAATTTTAGAAATGAGGGTATGGACAGAACCCATAACCCCGAATTTACGGTACTTGAATGGTACACTGCTTATAAAGATTATTTCTGGATGATGGAAATAACTGAAAAATTATTTGAACGCATTGCCATTGCCCTGCACGGTACCACCGATGTGCAGTTTGGCGAGAAAACTATAAGCTTTAAAGCCCCGTACAGGCGCATTTCGATTTACGATGCCATTAAAGAAAGCACAGGCATAGATGTGAGCGAAATGGATGAAGATGGCTTGCGGACAGTATGTAAACAACTGCATATTGCAACTGACGCAACAATGGGCAAAGGCAAATTAATTGATGAACTGTTCAGTGCTAAAGAGGATAATTATATTCAGCCAACATTTGTTATTGACCACCCGGTTGAGATGAGCCCCCTTACCAAAAAGCACCGCAGTAAAGCCGGCCTGGTAGAGCGCTTTGAACTGTTTGTTAACGGCAAGGAAATTGCTAACGCCTATAGTGAACTGAACGACCCGATAGACCAGCGTGAACGCTTTGAAGAACAAAGCCGTTTAATGGAACGCGGTGATGACGAGGCCATGTTTATTGACAACGACTTTTTACGCGCCCTGGAATATGGTATGCCGCCTACAAGCGGTATAGGCATTGGTATTGACAGGTTGTGTATGCTTATGACCAACCAGCCATCTATACAGGATGTACTGTTGTTCCCGCAAATGAGGCCAGAGAAGGTTGAAGAATAGTTGCCGAATTAATGAGCACAAAAGCAATATTTATTAAGCGAATAAATGCGCCTTGAGAAAACTGAAGATTATAAAGTCCATGCAATACTTTGGAAGCCGCCTCTGAAGGCGGCTTATTTTTTGCGGACTCAATAAATTTAAAAGCTGATAAACATCATGCTTGCACGCCTTTCCGCTCTTTTCAGTTACTTTGATGCATGAAAGTAACAGGCTTTTCATTTATAAAAAATGCGGTGAAATTTCAATATCCTGTTCAGGAGGCGTTGCATTCCATTTTGCCGCTGTGTGATGAGGTAGTAGTTGCTGTTGGTAATTCTGATGACAATACCCGTGAAATTGTTGCCGGTATTGATAATAGAATTAAAATAATAGACACCGTTTGGGATGAAAGCCTGAAACGGGGTGGCAGCGTGCTGGCTGAAGAAACCGGCAAGGCGTTTAAAGCCATTGACGATGATACTGATTGGTGCATTTATATACAGGGCGATGAGGTGATGCATGAAGATGGTTATGCCGAAATAACTGAAGCCATGCACAAATGGAAAGACGATAAAAATGTTGATGGGTTGCTGTTTCGGTACCGGCATTTTTATGGGTCTTACGATTATATTGGTACGTCGTCTAAATGGTACCGTAATGAAATAAGGGTAATTAAGAACAATAAAAGTATTTATTCTTATCGTGATGCGCAGGGTTTTAGAAAGGGCAATAACGAAAAGCTTCGCGTGAAGCCGCTAAATGCATACATCCATCACTATGGCTGGGTACGGCAGCCCGAAGCCATGCAGGCAAAAGACAACAATTTTGGCCGTTACTGGCATGGCGATGAATGGGGCGAACAGGCCAAAAAAACTTTTACAGGTGCGTTTGATTATACGCATGTGGATGCATTGGAAAAATTTACCGGAACCCATCCAAAAGTTATGCAGCAACGCATTGCCCAAATGAACTGGAAATTTGATTATGACCTTTCGTACAACAATCTTAAACTAAAAGACCGGTTTAAAAACTCGCTGGAAAAGCTAACGGGAAAACGTTTTTTTGACTACAGGAATTATATAATAGTATAATTAGCGGTCGGTTGTAGCAGCAACGTTACAGACAGCCCGCAATGGTTATTGTTAATATATCCTACGGGGCAGGATAGTTATTGTGGGCTCATGCAATATTTTTAATCCGTCAAAAAATTCACTTTTTGGTAGCACTATTTGCAATTGCCTGCTGTGCTGCAAGCAGTTATTGATCATCTTATAAAACATCGTCATGGCCCTTTTTATAAACGTACAAAGGTTAAGGCCGCTTATTACTTTGTTGCTTGGTTTTATAATTACCTCACCCGTGCTGGCGGCTGCAATTATTGGCAGCCTGCAGGTTAATTATACAACAACGCCGCTTGGTACCGACGATGCTGCGCCACGGTTTAGCTGGCAAATGACGGCGCCCGCAGGTGAAAGAAACTGCATGCAGTCTGCATTTCAAATTGTGGTAAAAGATGCGCAGGGTAAAACTGTTTGGAACACGGGAAAAATAACAGGCAATACCGCGCTCGGCATAGCCTATGCGGGCATGCCGCTTAAAGCAGAAACACGGTATATATGGATTGTTACAGTTTGGGACCAAACCGGCTCAGCCTCCTCGGCAAATTCGTGGTTTGAAACAGGGCTGATGAACCCTGACCCAAACCTTTCTGCATGGAACGGCGCAACGTGGATCGGCGGCGGCAATGATGATGTTGTGCTGTATTCGCACTACCTGCCCATATTCAACCTTTCTTACAAACTTGCAATTGCAGAAGGCAGCACCCGCGCCGCTTTTATTTTAGCGGCTAATGACAGCAGGCTGATGGATAAGAACAAAAACAATTTTCAACTGCAGAACGGCAAAGATGAAAGTTATTTTAAGGTAGAATTTGATATGAGTGGGGTTAATGCTGGTGGTAATGCTAAAATAAATATTTACCGCGCTGGTTATACAAATACTGATACAGCAACCCGGCCACTTAAAGCATTTGAGATCAAGCCCGAATTTGTAAATAAAGAAAATAAAAACAAGGAGCACCTTTTTGTCATAAAAGATGAATATGGAAACCTTACCATAACACTTGATGGCAACAGCGAATTTTTTATTCCTCCTGCTTCAACACCTGCTGCTGTAGGCTTCAGGCCGTTTGGTGCCGGCAGGGGCGCATCGGTTAATCTTAACCCAATGGGGCAGGGGCATGATTATATTACTTATGGCTTTCTTTGCGACATTGGTTTTTCTGTCGAGGCAGGACAAAAAGCTTCCTTCTCAAACCTCTCCATTTCCAACACCCGCAGCCCTGCCAACACCATATTTGCCGAAGACCTGTCAAAACAGTCTTATGATGGTATTTTCAAATCATTTACCGCCAACACGGGTTCAGGTTTATCTGTAAGTAATAGTGCTTACAATCTTTCCGGTGGCAGCAATGGCATATTTATTACTGCTGATCCAAGCCATAACGCCATGCCTATGCTACGCACCACTTTTTCAGCGGGGGATAAAAAAATTGCCTCGGCACGGTTGTATGTTACGGCACGGGGTATCTACGAGGTATATCTTAACGGTAAACGGATAGGCAGCGATTATTACAACCCCGGCCTTACACAGTATAACGTTACACAGTTTTACCAAACCTATGATGTTACAAGTATGGTAACCAGCGGCAAAAATGCTATAGGTGCTATGCTTGGCGAGGGTTGGTGGAGTGGCTTGTTAAGTTTTGGCGCTATCTGGAATCATTTTGGCGACCGACAGTCACTATTAGCCAAGCTGGTAATAACTTATGCTGATGGATCGAAAAATATTGTTACAACCAATGATAAAGACTGGAAATACTATAACAAAGGCCCGGTAGTATACAGCAGCCTTGATATGGGTGAGGTATATGATGCAACCCGCGACGCGCGTATACAAGGGTGGAGCACTGCATCATTTAATGATGCGAACTGGAAGGCTGCTCAGGCAATTGCAATACAAGGCACAACCTATGCAGGCGGCAGTGTTGATTTTATGGGCAATAAGGAAGAGTTCGATTTTAGTAAACTTTCTATTATAGGCCAAATAGGCCAGGCCGCTGGTATTTACAAAATACTTACCGCTAAAAACCTGCAGGAGGTACGTAAAGGTGTATACGTTTATAATATAGGGCAAAATTTTGTAGGTGTACCAAGAATAACGATAAAGAATGGGAAAGCCGGGGCGAAAATTACTGTAAGGGTAGCTGAAATGCTGTACCCGGCTTTAAAAGAGTCAGGGAATAATGTTGGAATGATTATGACGGAAAACTATCGAGCGGCATTAAGCCAGGATACCTATATAATGAAAGATGGCGAACAGGTGTTTCAGCCGCATTTTACGTCCCACGGTTTTCAATATATTGAAATCACCGGGGTTGATGCGCCGCTTCCCTTAGAGGCTGTGCAGGGTGTGTCTATCAGTTCGGTAAGAAAAATTACTGCGGATTACGAAACTTCAAATCCAAAAGTCAATAAGCTTTGGTCAAATCTCGTTTGGTCAAATGTTGATAACTTCCTCACCATCCCCACAGACTGCCCGCAACGTAACGAGCGCATGGGCTGGTCGGGTGATATAAGCGTTTTCTCCCGCACAGCCACTTATCTTTCCAACGCCGAAGAATTTTTAAGGCGGCACATGTATGCTATGCGCAATGTGCAAAGGCCAAACGGTAAGTTCACTGATATTGCCCCTGTTGGCGGCGGCTTTGGCGGTGTGCTTTGGGGGAGTGCCGGTATTACAGTGCCGTGGGAGGCATTTATGCAATATAAAGACACTTTGCTGTTGCAGGAACATTATAATGCCATGGTTGCTTACCTTGATTATATTGATTCAACCATTAATAAACAAACTGGCTTAAGTTCTGATGGGCAGTTAGGCGATTGGCTGGGCCCGCAAAATAACCAGTTGGGTACAGACTATCTTGTAACAGCCTACCATGTGTACGATCTTGGTATTATGGCAAATGTGGCCGGAATATTGGGCAGGGCGGAAGATGCTTTAAAGTTTGTAAAAAAATATAATGACCGAAAGGGATTTTTTAATAAAACCTTTGTTGGCGCCGATAAAAAAACTATAGGCCTTATTGGTGGCGGTGGCTTTGGGCTTCCAAATCAAAATGCGCCAAAACCTGCATTTAAACCTGTTGACACACAAACTTCTTATGCGGTAGGGCTAGCCCTGGGTGTATTTAGCGACGAGAACATCCCCTACATGGCAAAAAACCTGCAGAATGCTGTTGCCCGTGAAAACAAAGATGACCAGGGGGTAACGCATCCGCCATATTCGTTAATGACGGGGTTTATCGGCACGGCATGGGTGAGCAAATCGTTGTCCGATAATGGGTATAATGCTTCCGCTTATAAAATATTGCTGAACGATCAATACCCTTCCTGGTTATATGCGGTTAACCAGGGTGCAACAACCATTTGGGAGCGTTTGAACGGCTATACTACTGATAATGGTTTTGGCGGTAATAATAGCATGAATAGTTTTAACCACTACTCATTTGGGGCGGTAGGGCAGTGGATGATGGCATATTCGTTAGGCATACAGCGCGATGAACCAGGCTTTCAAAAATTTGTTCTTCAACCTGAACCAGACCCTACTGGTGCTATTACCTGGGCAAAGGGATATTATGATGGCCCAATGGGTAGGATAAACAGTAGCTGGCGTGTTGACAAAGGCATGCTTACATACAAAGCAACGGTGCCAGCTAATACAACCGCTGTATTATACCTGCCTGCACTCAGTGCAAATGGAATACAGGAAAGCGGTAAGCCTGCTGAAAAGGCAAAAGGCATAATATTTATGAAATTTGAAAATGGGAAAGCTATTTATAAATTACAATCCGGCGATTATACATTTACAGCAGTACAATAAAATAGTTTCACCGGATTTTTCCATCCACCTTTGTCAGCCTCTCTTATTAAACCCCGAGGGTTTCAAAACCCTCGGGGTTCATGCTGATCATCCCCCAATATTGGTATTTTTCACTAATAATAGATGCATGGTCGTTGCAAATGAAAACACCGGCACTCGTGCCTCGTACTTATATCTTGATTTTTCCAACAAATTCTTCAATAACCTTAGGATAGTTAGCGTGCTCAAGCGCGTGAATACGGGCAGCCAGGGTAGCAGGTGTATCGCCTGGCAAAACCGGGCATATCGCCTGGAAAATGTGGTGGCCATGGTCGTACTGTTCATCCACTATGTGTATGGTTATGCCACTTTCATCATCGTCGGCGGCAATAACGGCTTCATGCACAAAATTGCCATACATCCCCTTTCCGCCATATTTTGGCAGCAGCGCCGGGTGTATATTTAATATCCTGTTATTATAAGCGCTCACAAGGGCAGAAGGTATCTTCCATAAAAAACCGGCCAGTACAATAGCATCAATACGGGCTTCTTTCAGTTCATCAGCATAACCGTTGCCCCTAAAAAATTTTTCTTTATTCAATAAAATGGCGGGGATATTATGGTTTTTAGCAATATCCAGCACACCCGCATGCGGTTTATTACATACAATAACGGCCACTTCAATATTTTTTTTTGGATCGGAATGATTGAAGTATTGAATTATTTTCTCTGCATTGCTGCCTGCACCTGAGGCAAATACTGCTAATTTGATGCTCATGACACTATAATTGAAGCGCAAAAATGTTGAAAATACCCGAGTTTGAAGCATTTGATTTTTAGGGAATTGTGCAGGTGAGCGGCGGAATATAGCACAGGATAATGGTTAAAAAAAATTTAAAGCGTATGGTGTTTTGTCAACATCGTGTCATATTTTTGCGGCATTCGTGAGATTTTTCCACATCCAACCAACAGCATTGTGATTATGACCCACAATAGAAAAATTGCCTCGAAACTAACTTTTGGATCTATTTGTTTTATCTCTCTTTTGTTTTTTGGAGGCAACCTATACGCTCAGAATGCAACAAATGGTGAAGCTTTGTTTAAGGCAAACTGTACTTCCTGCCACTCGATGGAAACGCAGCTAACAGGGCCAGCCTTAAAAGGCGCGTATGACCGCTGGAAGAAGGATAATAAAATGCTGCATTCATGGATCAAAAATAACCAAAAAGTGCTGGCAAGCGGCAATGTTTATGCTGTTAGCCTGCAGCACCAATTTAGTTCAGCAGGCGGGATGACTGTGTTTGATGGCATATTAAGCGAAGCGCAAATTGACGATATAATAGCATACCTCGCAATTTATAAAGGTCCGCCACCGGCCGTTCCAGGATTGACGCCAAATGGTGAACCCGAAGGTGATAACACCCTGCTCTACGGCATCCTTACTTTGGTACTTGCAGTTGTTGCCTTTGTACTGTTACAGGTTAACGCCAATCTTAAAAAACTGGCAGACGATAAAGACGGTATGCATACTGAAGAGCCGGTTTCGTTCTGGAGAAATAAAGCTTACATAGCTTTTATACTGGTTGTAGTATTTCTTGTAGGCGGTTATATGACTGTTGAAGGTGCAATTGGTTTGGGCCGCGAAGAAAAATTTCAGCCAAAACAGCCTATTTTCTACTCGCACAAAGTACATGCAGGTGTTAACCAGATAAACTGTATGTATTGCCACGTTGGTACCTACCAGGGCAAGCAGGCAACTATACCTTCCGTAAATATTTGTATGAACTGCCACATGGCAATTAAAGAATACAAAGGCACTGCCAAGTTGTATACTGCCGAAGGTGAAGAAATAAATGGTACAGCCGAAATTCAGAAATTATATAAATACGCAAATTATACACCCGGCCAGCCATGGGATGCCAAAACAGCACAACCTATTGAATGGACAAGGATTCATAATTTGCCTGACCACGTATATTTTAACCACTCTCAGCACGTAGTAGCCGGTAAAGTACAGTGTCAAACCTGCCACGGTGAAATTACAAAAATGGATGAAGTGTACCAGTTTGCACCTTTAAGCATGGGCTGGTGTATAAACTGCCACCGCACTACAAAAGTTAACTTTAAAGACAATGGTTTCTACAGCATATACGAAAGGTACCAAAAGGATATGGACAACCATAAAATGGACAGCGTAACTGTAGAAAACATTGGCGGTACCGATTGCCAGAAATGCCATTATTAATATAAGCTTGCCCTTAAATTTTTTTAGAGGAACGGGGGCGGCTACCAACCAAAACATATTTTTTAATACATAAATGTCCGGTTACCGGGCTGGGTAAATATGGAGCAAAATAAACATTGGCAAAGTTTCGGAGAGCTGAATAATTCAGAAGCCTTTCAAATCGCAGGGAAAGATGAGTTTAAGCAGGAGTTGCCATTTGAAGGAGCGGAAGATGGCGGCTTTTTTAAAACACCTACACCAAGAAGGGACTTTCTTAAATATTTGGGTTTTAGCACAGCGGCAGCAGCAATCGCCGCCAGTTGCGAAATACCTGTAAAAAAGTCAATCCCTTTTGCCAATAAGCCCGAAGATATTGTACCCGGCGTATCAAATTATTATGCCACAACTTTTGTGCAGGATGGTGATGTGGTAAGTGTTTTGGCAAAAGTACGTGATGGCCGCCCGATTAAGATTGAAGGTAACGAGCTTTCTCCCATTACTGAAGGTGGTACATCAGCAAGGGTGCAGGCCTCAGTACTTGAGTTATACGATATGGCACGTTTACGCTTTCCAACTATGGGCGGAAACGAGGTGACATTTGAAGCGGCTGATAAAGGCATAGCTGCTGCATTGGCCGGTTTAGGCGGTGCACCAGTTGTTGTTCTTACAAGTACCATAAATTCTCCTACTACTTTAGATGCAATAAATCAATTTATAGCCAAATTCCCCGGCAGTAAGCACGTGCAGTACGATGCAGTTTCCTACACTGGTATGCTGCTCGCAAACGAGGCTACCTACGGCAAAAGGGCCATACCTTCTTACCGTTTTGAAAACGCAAAAGTTATTGCAAGTATAGGCGCCGACTTTTTGGGCACATGGTTAAGCCCGGTTGAGTTTACAAAACAATACGCAAAAGGCAGAAAGCTTGAGCAGAAAAACCCATCTTTAAGCAGGCATTTTCATTTTGAAACAGTTGCCAGCTTAACAGGCAGCAATGCTGATGAAAGATATTTGCATAAGCCAAGTGAAACAGGGGCAATTGCTGCAGCTTTATTAAGCGCGGTAAAAGGCCAGGGCGTAAGCGGTGTTAGCGATAAAGTGAAAGAAGGTATTACAAAAGCTGCTAAAGAATTAACTGCCAACAAAGGCGCAGCGCTGGTTGTTAGCGGCAGCAACGACGTTAATATTCAAATAATAGTAAACGCGATTAATGAAGAGCTGCAGGCAAGCGGGAAAACTATTGACTGGAGTGCAACGGTTAACTACAAATTAGGTATTGATAAAAATCTTGCTGATTTAGTGGCAGATATGAATGCAGGCAAGGTAGGCGCATTACTTGTGCACGGCGCAAACCCTGTTTACAGCTGGTACGACAAAGACAAAGTAGTAAGTGGCTTAGCGAAAGTTAAACTGTCTGTTTCTTTCAGTCCCAAAAAAGACGAAACAGCAGAACATTGCACTTATATCATCCCTGACAGTCATTACCTGGAAAGCTGGGGTGATGCTGAACCAAAAGCTGGTTTTTACTCATTTATACAGCCCACAATTCACCCATTATTTAAAACCCGCCAATGGCAGGATAGCTTATTAAAATGGAGTGGGGCCGCAACCGACTATTTAACCGCTTTTAAAACGTACTGGGGTGCTAAGCTTGGCGGCGTGGCTGGCTGGGATAAAGCCCTGCAGGACGGCGTTGCTACTGCTGCCGGTACTGCAATAACACCTGCTGCGGGTGCCTTTAATGCATCAGGCGTTGCAGGCGCAATTTCTGCTGCTGCTGGCAAAAAAGGCGGCAAATACGAAGTTGTTTTATACCAGAAGGTAGGTATAGGCGCAGGGCAGGGCACCGCTAACCCCTGGTTGATGGAAATGCCCGACCCTGTTACAAAAGCTACCTGGGACAACTATGTAATTGTTTCACCTAAACTCGCGCTGGATGTTTTAAAAATTGACGTGCAGAACGCTGGCCAGGCTGATGCTTACGAGGTTAACCCTCCTAAAAAAGTGCTTACGGTAACGGTTAACGGCAAATCAGTTAAACTGCCTGCTGTTATTATACCGGGTACCGAAGAAAATACAATAGGTATCGCTGTTGGTTATGGTAGAAGCAAAAACGTTGGATTGGCTGCCTTGACGGACGAAGGTGACCCAATTGGTCAAAACGCATTTCCCCTGGCAAGCTTTAATGGCAGCAGCGTTCAGTACTTTGGTGATGCCGATATTAAACTTGAAGATGATACTTATATAGTTGCCATGACGCAAACCCATAACGTGTATACTACACCGCAGGGCACGCGTACTGAAGTGATGAAAGAGTTTACACTCAACTCATTTAAAAAGAAGCCCGGCCAGGTACTTGAAGACCGCGAACATGAATTAAAACCATGGGGCGGTGTTGATAATTTTGAAAAGGATGGAACAATTTACCCTGTATATAAAAAACCGGGCATCCATTGGGGCATGAGCGTTGACCTTAATACCTGCGTTGGTTGCGGGGCGTGCGTTGTAGCATGTTTTGCAGAGAACAATATACCCATGGTTGGTAAAAGGGAAGTATCACGTTATCACGATATGCACTGGATCCGTATTGACCGTTATTACAGCGGTGATATTGATAACCCAACTGTGGTGTTTCAGCCTTTGATGTGCCAGCATTGCGACAACGCGCCGTGTGAGAATGTTTGTCCTGTAAATGCAACCAACCACAGCAGCGAAGGCCTGAACCAAATGGCATATAACCGCTGTATAGGTACACGGTATTGCGCAAACAACTGCCCTTATAAAGTACGCCGTTTTAATTGGGCTGATTATACAGGTGCTGACAGTTTCCCTCATAACCAGCAGGGCCATATAAGCAATGTAACAATGGGTATGAATGAAGACCTTGTGAGAATGGTACTTAACCCTGATGTTACTGTGCGCAGCCGTGGTGTAATGGAAAAATGTTCCTTCTGCGTGCAGCGTTTGCAGGAAGGCAAACTGAAAGCTAAAAAAGAAAGCCGCCCGCTGAAAACAGGTGAGAACAACGAATGGGATGTTAAAACAGCCTGCCAGCAGGCATGCCCTACAAACGCCATTGTGTTCGGTGACAAAAACGACAGCAAAAGTGCCGTTACAGTTAACCGGGCAGAAAATAATGAGCGCATGTTCAGGGTAATTGAACAACTGCACACTTTGCCTAACGTTACTTACCTGGCAAAAGTGCGCAACAGGGATGAAGAGATTGTTACTGAAGGATAAAAAGTGTTTTTGCAGTCAGGGTATAAACAAAATTTTTAAGATCACGCTTGTAGCTTGATTCTAAATCATTCAAAATGCATTTAAAGTACGAATCACAGTTAAGGGAACCGCTGGTAGATGGTGTTAAAGATTATCACCAGGTAACAGAAGATATTGTGCGCCCTATTGAAGCAAAACCAAGCAAGCTTTGGTATATAGGCTTTTTTGTTTCCGCTTCGTGCTTACTGTTTGGCGTATATAGTGTGTACAGGGAAGTTACTTACGGTATTGGGCAGTGGAACCTTAATAAAACAATAGGCTGGGGTTGGGATATTACAAACTTCGTTTGGTGGGTGGGTATAGGTCACGCAGGTACGCTGATCTCCGCGATCCTTTTACTGTTCCGCCAGGGCTGGAGAACCGGTGTTAACCGTGCTGCTGAGGCTATGACGATCTTTGCGGTAATGTGCGCTGGCCAGTTTCCTATCTTCCACATGGGCCGTGTATGGATGTGCTTTTTCATCTTTCCTTACCCAAATACACGCGGCCCGGTTTGGCCTAACTTTAACTCGCCGTTAATGTGGGACGTGTTCGCTATCTCAACATACTTTACCGTATCGTTATTGTTCTGGTACAGCGGTTTAATACCCGATTTTGGTACCGTGCGCGACAGGGCAAAAACAAAACTTCGTAAAAAATTATATGGTATTGCATCTTTTGGCTGGGTTGGCTCAACCAAACACTGGCAAAGGCATGAGGCATTATCGCTGGTGCTTGCCGGTTTGGCAACACCACTGGTATTGTCAGTGCACACCATAGTATCTATGGACTTCGCAACTTCGGTAATACCGGGCTGGCATACAACCATTTTCCCTCCTTACTTCGTTGCCGGTGCCATCTTTTCAGGCTTTGCCATGACGCAAACGCTGCTTGTGGTAATACGAAAGGTATTTAACCTGCAGGAATATATTACGCTTGGCCACGTTGAGGCAATGAATAAAGTAATTGTATTAACGGGCTCAATAGTAGGATGTGCTTATTTAACTGAACTATTTATGGGCTGGTACAGCCAGAATAAATATGAAGGGTACACATTCTGGTACAGCCGCGCCAACCTCTTCAGCCCTTATGGCTGGGCATATTGGGGTATGATGACCTGTAACGTGCTAAGCCCCCAGATATTCTGGTTCCGTAAAATGAGGAGAAACCTGTTTGTTACCTTTTTTATGAGCGTTATTGTAAACGTAGGTATGTGGTTTGAGCGTTTTGTAATTATTGTTACCTCGCTTTACCGCGATTATCTGCCATCATCATGGGCGGTGTACTATCACCCATCTATTTGGGAGATAGGATTTTATTTAGGTACGTTCGGGTTGTTCTTCACCTGCTTCTTCCTCTTCTCAAAATATTTCCCGACAATAGCAATTGCAGAAATAAAATATATTTTGAAAACCAGTGGCGAAAGCTTTAAAGCTAAAGTTGGCAGTATTGAAATGCAGGGTGTTGAGGAGTTTGCAAGTGAACATGCGCACATTGACGGTCATGTGGTTGCAGGTGCGCATAGCCATTAGCAGTTAAGAGTGAAAAGTGAGGAGTGAAAAATGAAAAGTGAAATAGAAAACAGGTACGAAGCTTTGACAATAAATAATTAAGAGAACATGTCAAAAAAGAAATTTGTAGTAGGTGCTTTTGACGATGAGGCGGTTTTATTTCCGGCCGTAAAAAAAGTACGTATGTCCGGGTATAAAATTCACGATGTGTATACGCCGTTCGCGGTGCACGGGCTTGATCATGCTTTGGGCCTGCGCGAAACAAGCCTGCACACTGCCGGGTTTATATATGCTATAACCGGTACTTGCACAGCGCTGGGTGGCATTAGCTACGTATTTACATACGACTGGCCTGTTAATATAGGTGGTAAGCCGCATTTTGCATTGCCGGCATGGATACCAATTATATTTGAGCTGACGGTATTGTTTTCGGCGGTAGGTATGGTACTTACTTTTTGTTACCTGTGCCAATTGGCGCCATTTGTAAAAAAACACCATTTTCATCCGCGTGCCACCGACGACCTTTTTGTAATGGTAATTGAGTGCACTGCTAAAACAAATGTTGATGACCTGCAGGCGTTTTTAACCCGTAATGGCGCCGTTGAAGTAAGTGTACAGGAAGCAGAAACAGAATGGTGGGTTGGTACTTATGATAAAGAGCAGCGGTTAATTAAGGATACTGATTTTGGAGTTGCATAAACTGAATAGAACAATGAAAAAATTACTTGTTTTTACTTTTCTTTCGGCGGGCGTCGCATTGGTTAGCTGTAACGATGTAAGGCGTGAGCAAGGCCGGATATACATGCCTGATATGGCGTATAGCCGCGCTTTTGAGACATACGCAGAAAGAGATTCAGCCAAGTTTACAACGGACGCAGGCGACATAAGCGACAAAATATTTTATAATAACCAGCCTGTTGAGGGTACCATTGCAAGGGGCGAGGAAATGCCTTTTCCGGTGGCAAAGGACAAAGTGGGCGATACAGCTAACTATGCAGCATCAAAGCTTGTGCCCAACCCTATTACCATGCTGAATACTACTGACAGCACAGAAGCTGCACGCCTTTACTTAGTTAACTGCGGTATTTGCCACGGGCCCGATATGGATGGTAATGGCCCGTTGTGGAAAGATGGCAATGGCCCTTTTCCGTCGAAACCAAAAGACCTGTTAGGCGACCCTATAGTATCGGTAATGCCCGAAGGACAAATATTTTATTCAGTTACATACGGCAAAAACCTGATGGGCAGTTATGCATCGCAGTTAAGCCGCCACCAGCGCTGGATGGTAGTACATTACATAAAAACCATGCAGCTGGCTAAAAAAGCATCAGCAGCAACACCGGCAAAGAGTGACAGTACAGCAGCAAAAGGCGGTGCAGTAAAAAAATAAATTATTAAGAACGAACTACTTTAACCGAGATAAAAGAGATAAAGATGGTAGCTATTAAAGAACAATTTGAAGTTCCGGCAAAAATGAAGACCTGGGCGCTGGCTTTAACCGGTATAGGTCTTCTTACCATAATAATTGGCTTTGTAACCCATACCATGGGTGCAAGTGCCAACCAGCATACCAAAGATATTTTTTGGGCTACTATGCTGTACAATTCCATTTTCTTTATGCTTATTTGTAATGCAAGCATGTTTTTTATATGCGCAACCACGCTTGCAATGGGCGGCTGGCAAATGACGTTTCGCCGCGTACCTGAAGCTATTTCAACGCTGGTGCCTATTTTTGGAATTATAGCTTTTGCCATAATGATGTTTATTGTTTTTGGCATGGGCCCGTCAACAAATATTTATCCCTGGCTTAATAAAGAAGCACTTGAAAAAGCAGGTAATGAGGAAGTATTAAAGAAGCTTGGCTTTTTAAACCCTGTATTTTATTTGGTATGGACCATACTGGCAATTGGCTTATGGTCTTTGCTTGGTGCAAGAATGCGTATGCTTAGCCGCGAGGCTGATGACGCTGCTTTGCAAAACCAGGAAACAGGTAAAAGCTTTGTATGGAGAAACACAGTTACAGCTTCGCTTTTTATAGTGTGGTTTGCTTTAACTGTAGGTTCTACCGTGCCCTGGTTGTGGATGATGAGTATTGATGCAAACTGGTACAGCACCATGTATAGCTGGTATACTTTTGCAAGCAGCTTTGTATCTGGTATGAGTTTGATAGCCCTGTGGGTAATTTATCTTAAGAACAAAGGTTATCTTGAATATACAAACCAGGAACACCTGCACGATCTGGGTAAGTTTATGTTTGCATTCTCCATTTTCTGGACATACCTGTGGTTTTCACAGTATATGCTTATATGGTATGGTAATATATCTGAAGAAACGGTTTATTTCAAAAACCGCGTTCAGGGTGTATACAAAGGCATCTTTTTCTTAAACATAATCATCAACTTTATCTGTCCGATTTTAATTTTGATGAAGAGGTCGGCAAAAAGAAATTATACATTAGTTACGTTTATGGCTGTGTTAATACTCTTTGGCCACTGGGTAGATTTTTACCAAATGATAATGGGCAGCGTAAGAAAAGAAAGCTCAACATTAGGGTGGCTTGATTTTGGCACGGCGGCATTTTTTGTGGGTATGATAATTTACTTTGTAAGTAAGTCGTTGGCAAGCAAGCCATTACTGGCAAAGTATCACCCCTTCTTTAAAGAAAGTATTATTCACCATACATAAGGTTTAAGGCGTAAGGTTTAAGGTAAAAGGTATGGGATGGGAAATGGATAGGGCGAATTAGCAAGCACAAATTGTAAAAGGAATATAAATGTAAAAACAAGGTTTAGGGAAGCTGTCAGGAGGGTTAGAGGTGAAAGCCTTACACCTTAAGCCTTACACCCTTTACCTAAAATTTTGAAAACGATGTCAACTTTCTTTACCATAGCAGTGATTGTACTTGTCTTTCTGATAATATTCCAGATAGCCAAGGCAAGTGAATATGTATCTGTATTGAAGGGCGAAGAAAAAAGCCGTAAGGAGAACAATAAGCTCAACGGTTTTTTTATGATAGCTTTTCTGGTGCTGGGCCTTATAGGTGTTTATTGGTGTAATGACATGTTTTACAGCAAAACGCTTATGGCACAGGGTGCTGCAAGTGAGCAGGGCGAAAAAGTTGACTCGATGCTTTTTCTTACCCTTATTATTACGGGAATTGTTTTTGTAATTACACAGGTAGCATTGTTTTGGTTTGCTTTCCGCTACCAGGAAAACGATAAACGCAAAGCTTACTTCTTTCCTCATAACAATATGATGGAAATAATATGGACGGTTATACCTGCAATAGCACTTACAGTACTGGTTGTAATAGGGTTAAGAAACTGGTTTTCATTTACGGGCGAAGCGCCTAAAAACGCTTTGCAGGTTGAAGTTACAGGCATGCAGTTTAAATGGATCTTCCGTTATGCTGGCAAGGATAACACATTTGGCAAGAAGTATTATAAAATGATTGATGCCAATAATTCACTTGGCCTTATGTGGAAAGACAGCGCCGATATCAACATAAAGGATGACCCTGCTGCGCATGATGATATTGTTGCTGAATTTACCATGTACTGCGTTAAGAACAGGCCGGTAAAGCTACGGATAGGCTCAAGAGATGTAATACATGATGTGGGTTTATCACATTTCAGGATGAAAATGGATGCTGTTCCGGGCACACCAACCACTATGTGGTTTACGCCGCTGTACACTACAAAAGAAATGAAAGAAAAGCTGGGTAACCCGGATTTTGAATATGAAATAAGCTGCGACCAGATGTGTGGCAACGGGCACTATAGTATGAGGGGCATTGTTAAGGTTGTTACGCAGCCGGAATTTGATGCCTGGATAGCGAGCCAGCATTCAGCGTATTCATCTGCGTTTCCGCCGCCGCCTGTGCCAACAGCTGACACCGCTAAAAAAATGGCGGTTGTTGTGGCAAAAAAATAGAAGAGTTGTTTGAGGAATGATTGCAGGTGGGATTATATATTATTATTAGAACACAGAAAAGAGTTTTTGTATGAGTAATGAAGCTGTTTTGCACGCAAATGTTGAAGGGGCAACTGCACATGATGCACACCACGACCATGGTGAACACCATGAGCACCACCACCATGAAACATTTATTTCGAAATATGTGTTTAGCATGGACCATAAAATGATTGCCAAGCAGTTTTTAATAACTGGTATGGTGTGGGCAATATTAGGTGGTTTAATGTCGGTGCTTTTTCGTTTAGAACTGGGCTATCCTGATACCAAGTTTATGTTCCTGCAGGATATTTTAGGCAAATGGTGGGTGCAGGATGGCAGAATAACGGCACAGGCGTATTATGCACTTGTTACAACGCATGGTACTGTACTGGTGTTTTTTGTGTTAACAGCCGGTTTGAGCGGTACGTTTGCAAACTTCCTTATTCCTTTGCAGGTAGGTGCCCGCGATATGGCATCACCTTTTCTCAATATGCTTAGCTATTGGTTCTTTTTTATGGCAAGCGTGGTAATGCTTTCTTCCATATTTGTAGAAACCGGGCCTTTTAGCGGTGGCTGGACAGCTTACCCGCCTTTAAGTGCTTTAAGGGATGCATCCCCTGGCTCGGGGCGTGGTATGGACCTGTGGGTTATAGCAATGGCTTTGTTTGTTGTTTCATCATTATTAGGCGGCTTAAATTACATAGTAACCATACTTAACATGCGTACCAAAGGTATGAGCATGACGAGGTTGCCGTTAACTATTTGGGCGTTGTTCTTTACAGCCGTACTGGGTGTGTTATCATTCCCGGTGCTGTTGTCTGGTTTTATCCTCCTTATTTTCGACCGTAACTTTGGTACCAGCTTCTATTTGTCAGACATTTTTGTAAACGGTGTAGGTGCGCTGCCGAACGAAGGCGGTAATGCTATCCTGTTTCAGCACTTATTCTGGTTCCTCGGCCACCCTGAAGTGTACATCATCCTGTTGCCGGCAATGGGCATGGTATCTGAAATATTATCTGTAAACTCCCGCAAGCCAATATTTGGTTATATGGCAATGGTGGGTTCTCTTTTCGCGATAGCAATATTGGCGTTCCTGGTTTGGGCGCACCACATGTTTGTAACGGGGTTAAACCCATTATTAGGTTCAATATTCGTGCTGTTAACCCTGCTTATTGCGGTGCCGTCCGCCATTAAAGTGTTTAACTGGCTTACAACACTGTGGCGCGGTAATATACGGTTTACGCCTGCCATGATGTTTGCCATAGGTTTTGTAAGCTTGTTTATCTCTGGTGGCTTAACGGGTATTTGGCTGGGTAACTCTGCGCTTGATATTCACCTGCACGATACTATGTTTGTAGTGGCACACTTTCATATAGTAATGGGTGTTGCATCAATGTTTGGTATGTTTGCCGGCATATACCATTGGTACCCAAAAATGTACGGGCGATATCTTAACAATACCCTTGGCTATATTCACTTTTGGGTAACTATGGCCGGTGCTTACCTTATTTTCTGGCCAATGCACTACGAAGGCCTTGCAGGTATGCCACGCCGGTATTACAGCTATAGTGCATGGGAAAGTTTTAAACAGTTTGGAGGCCTTAACCAGTTTATAAGTACAGTGGCATTAATCGTGTTTGCAGTGCAGATTTTGTTCCTCTTCAACTTTTTCTATTCAATTTGGAAAGGAAGGAAATTAACTACGCAAAACCCGTATGGCTCAAATACGCTTGAATGGACAACTCCAATCAGGCCGGGCCATGGAAACTGGACTGGCGAAATACCGGAAGTGTACCGTTGGGCGTATGACTATGCCAAGGACGGCAGGGAATTTATCCCCCAAACAACACCGGTTGATCCAAACGAAACAAATCATTAAAATTAATTACTTGCGAAAGCAGCTTACTAAATATAAATAATGCCCTGGCTAAGCAGGGCATCATTTTTCAAAAGAACTTTGTGGTTAATAAGCAAATTATAGTGGCCGGTAATATTAATAGTTCGTCAGCTTCGCTAAAGCTGGCCCAAAAAGCTAAGGATTATTTTCAGCTGGTAAAGTTTACCTTAAGCTTTACGGTTGTTTTTTCCTGTGTTATCTGCTATTTGCTTGCGCCTAATGTTGAAGTGCACAATAGCGATACTGTAATAAAAATTATTATGCTTTTTGTAGCGGGCATGCTTGTTACAGGCAGTGCCAATGCTATTAACCAGGCTGTTGAGAAAGATACTGATGCGATGATGAAGCGCACCGGTAAAAGGCCCGTGGCCGCAGGCCGTATGAGTACTGATGAAGCCTACACGTTTGCCGGGATAGCCGGTTTTGCAGGGGTGTTTATGATGTACAGGGAGTTTAACAGTGCGGCAGCCCTACTTTCAGCTATAAGCCTTTTTTTATATGCCTACGTTTACACGCCGCTTAAAAAGGTAAATTCCATAGCTGTACTTGTAGGTGCTTTGCCCGGTGCTTTACCCTGCCTAATTGGCTGGGTGGCAGCAACCGGCCTGGTAAGCCCTACAGCGTTATTTACCGTTAGAGACGATGTATTTTCAAACGGCGCAGGGTGGGTATTGTTTGGCATCCAGTTTTTATGGCAGTTCCCGCATTTTTGGGCCATTGCCTGGGTAGCGCACAACGATTATTCAAAAGCCGGGTTTAAATTATTGCCTGCTGATAAGGGACCCACACGGTTTACAGCAATGCAGGCTGTTATGTACAGCGTTTTAATGATACCTGTTGGTATATTGCCTTATATTTTTCATATAAGCGGGATGGTAAGTTTATGGATAGTGCTGGCATGTAATATTGGCATGGTTATACAAAGCCTGCGGCTGTATAAAAATATGGACGTAAAATCGGCAAGGCGGGTAATGTTCAGCAGTTATATTTATTTGCCTATAGTGCTGTTAGCGCTGCTGGCAGATAAGGGCGTATTTTGATTGCAGATTGCAGATTGCAGATTGCAGATTGCAGATTGCAGATTGCAGATTGCAGATTGCAGATTGCAGGTAAATTTTGAAGTGTTAAAGATACTAATAACATAAAAATAGCGGGAATGGAGATGCTGATGCGGTACAATAAATCTGCAATCGCCAACCTGCAATAAATAATAAAACAAAGCAGTGATGATGAGTACAGCGGCCAGTCCGGAAAGAAAGAGGTTGCACCCGCACAAGTTTGCCATGTGGGTGGCTATGGGCGCTATAATTATGATGTTTGCAGGGCTTACAAGCGCTTATATTGTAAGGAGCAACCAGGAAAACTGGCTGGAGTTTTCCTTACCGCCTGTTTTTTGGTATTCGACTATAATAATATTGTTGAGCAGCCTAACTATGTACCTGGCCGTAAAGGCATTTAAGGCGCGTGAAATGCCCCGGTACAAAATATTGGTAACACTTACGGCAATACTGGGCCTGTTATTTGGAGCAAGCCAATTTTTTGGGTTCTTTTATTTAAATGGGCATGGTGTTCAGTTATTGGGGCAGGGCAGCAATCCGGCTGCATCGTTTATAGCCGTAATTGCGGGGTTACATATATTGCATGTGCTGGGTGGGGTAATTGCTTTAATAGTAGTATTTATAAGGGCATACAGCAGTAAAATAAAAAGGTATAATGTTACTGGTATTGAAATAGTGAGCACTTACTGGCATTTTGTAGATATACTATGGATATACCTGTTTATATTTTTCAAATTGGCTTAAGGCGGAAAAATATGGGTAATTATGCGGCTTTTTGAGCACAGGATAATAAATTTGCGAACGAAATTCTTTTAATCAACATGGCTACAACTACTGCAACGGCAACAACAGCCCCTAAATACTGGGGTGGGGGTAAAAGCCCTTTTAATGTGGAGTATGGAAAGGTGATGATGTGGTATTTTTTAATGAGTGATGCTTTTACGTTTGGTGCATTTCTTATTGCTTATGGTACAACACGGTTTTCTGCCAATGGCTGGCCTAACCCCAACCTGGTGTTTAAATCGTACCCGTTTTCTGGTGAAAATTCAAATGCACCGCTGGTATTTGTAAGTATCATGACGTTTATCCTTATCATCAGTTCGGTAACCATGGTTATTGCGGTACAGGCTGGGCACGCTATGGACAGGCCGAAAGTGGTTCGCAACCTTATATGGACGATAATTGGCGGTTTGGCGTTTTTAAGTTGCCAGGCATGGGAGTGGACACACTTACGCCTTGATGAGCATGCATGGTGGGGCATGAACCCTTTCGCAAATTCAAATGGCACCGTAGGGCACCAGGATTTTACGAACTTCTTTTTTACCATTACAGGTTTTCATGGGTTTCACGTATTTAGCGGTGTTATAATAAATATTGTAATGCTTATAAAAACACTAAGGGGCGATTTTGACAAAAGAGGGCACTACCTTATGATTGAAAAGGCTGGTTTGTACTGGCACTTTGTAGACCTTGTTTGGGTATTTGTATTTACCTGTTTTTACCTTATTTAAAAATTGCTGAACGACTAAAAACATTTGAATGGAACAACATACAACATATACTGACGTAACGCACGCGGATACCCATGGCGGAGGCTCGAAGGAAATAAGAAAAGTAACCATTATTCTTTCGGTGCTAACAATAGTTGAGCTGGCGCTTGGTATAATGATGATAAAACTGCAAATGCCTGACGGCAGTTTTGAAAAAGACCTTACAAAGGGCGTAATTGTTATATTAATGCTTGCAAAAGCGTTTTATATAGTTGCTTACTTTATGCACCTGGGGCATGAAATAAGGAATTTTATAATGACTGTTGCCGTGCCTATGGGATTGTTTATTTGGTTTATCATCGCCTTTTTAGCTGATGGTA
>Ga0206931_1082_pt1 | contig 31495 bp, 38 predicted proteins | sample Alteio_BWOrgHeat_17_FD_152946 | JGI IMG/M metagenome (GOLD analysis project Ga0206931, IMG submission 152946) | Enriched cells from forest soil in Barre Woods Harvard Forest LTER site, Petersham, Massachusetts, United States -... | ecosystem: Environmental > Terrestrial > Soil > Temperate forest >...
GAGTGCCGGTTGGAATGTTATTGACATTTAAGGTTACTTTTTCACCGGTAGCAGCGTTAGTTGCGGATGCTGTAATGCTGGGTGAAGCTTTTGCAGGGCTTAGCTGCTTTTGGCAGGCATAGAGCACAACGCAGGCTGCCAGCATACAGCTTGTGCCAATCAATAAATTACTTTTCATAAAATGTATTTGTATTCAGTTATTTATGACCATATACACATAATAGATTTGGCAGGTTGGGTAAGTACAGAAAAACTTTACAGTTTTAATTTGATGGTTTGCCAGGAGGCGGACCCGGATGGGTTTTGTTAGTTTGCCTTTAACCTGCTTGCCATTAACCCTCAATGCCGCTTCATTTCTATTACTTCGCAGTTCTTCATATCTTTCCCGTCAATGGTAAACCTTACCAGCGTGCGCACTTTATGCCATCCCTGCAGCCCCGCCGCACCGGGATTAATATGCAGGCATTGCAACTTATCATCAAACATTATTTTTAAAATATGCGAGTGCCCGCTTATAAAAAGATTTGGACACTCTGCCGCTATTACAGGCTTTACCTGCGGCGTGTATTTTGGCGGATAGCCGCCAATATGCTGCACAAAAACCTTAACCTGCTCACGCGTGAAAATAATTTTTTCCGGGTATTTACTTCTTATGTCCTGCCCGTCAATATTGCCGTATACGCCAACAAGCGGTTTAAAATTGCGCAGCTTTTCAGCTACGGCAATAGTGCCAAAATCCCCGGCATGCCATATTTCATCACATTGCCCAAAATGCTTAAAAACGGCATCGTCTAAGTAATTGTGTGTGTCTGAAATAAGGCCGATACGTAACATTGGGCAAAGATGGGGGAAGTTTAAATACATAAGCAAAATGGCTGCTGCGTGTAAAAAAATTTTCATCTTCGCAGTACTATTTCGAAAAATTATGGATGAATTGGCTACGGTAAAAAGTGGAATTGAGACGAATGGATTTGCTGTTTTAGAAAATATTTTTAATGACCAGGAAGTGGCTGGTATTGTATATGCCATTGATAATGCCAGCGATAAAGGTATTAACTTTCGGAAGTCAGGTAATTTATTTGCTATCCGGCAGTTTTTAAAAGAGGTACCCGAAGTAGCTGGGTTAATTTTTAACGACAAACTTAAAAATATCATCAGCTCAGTTTTTGGTAATGAATATTTTGTGGTTAAATCCATTTATTTTGATAAACCAGCAGAATCAAACTGGTTTGTGGCCTGGCACCAGGATATCACTATTTCCGTGGATAAAAAAATAGATGCTGAAGGTTTTGGGCCATGGACCATTAAAGAAAACCAGTGTGGTGTTCAACCGCCCCTGCATATTTTGCAGGATAATAATAAACCGCTATCAAAAGTATTAATATAAATATTTCGTATATTGCATATTAAATAAGCGGGTATGCGTACGCTGCAATTGATAAGCCATTTAAGCGATGATGATCTGTCGGGCCGCCTGGCCGCCACCCGCAACACTGCTGTATTCAGCCGTTGGCAGATATTATATTTAATCCAGGTGGGTAATATTCATTCTGCAGAACTTATATCACCGCTGGTTGGGTTATCTCATCCAAGCATATACAAAATAGTAGAAGGGTATAACAAAAATGGGCCGTCCTCTATTGTGTACAATCCAAGGGGCGGAAGGCGCAGATACCTGCTGAGTGTAGAGGAGGAACAGGAACTTTTAGTAAAGGTGGAGCAGGATGCTTCGAAAGGGCTTATTAAGACAGCAGCCGACATACGTAAAATGGTAGAAAAAAAGGTGGGTAAACCAGTATCAGATGATTTTTTATGGGATTTATTAAACCGCAATGGATGGAAAAAGAAAATGCCCCGCCCCCATCACCCGAAGAGAAACGCTGCAGCCCAGCAGGAGTTTAAAAAAAACTCCCCGGGGAGCTGGATGCCGTAGCGGAAGGTTTTACAATAGCAGATGCTTCTAAGCCAGTAGTAGTATTTTTCCAGGATGAAGCCAGGTTTGGAAGAATAAGCAGGGAAACAGCCTGTTGGGTTAAAAAAGATATGGTTCCTTCTGTAGCTAAACAGCTTATAAGGGAATATGTATATGCTTACAGTGCACTCTCCCCGCAAACAGGTGACTGCTTTTCTCTCATAAGCCCTGTATGTAATACAGAGGCAATGAATGTTTTCCTGCAATTGCTGTCAAAGTGTTATACAGGTTACAGGGTGGTTATTCTGCTTGATAAGGCAGGATGGCATACCAGCAGCATGCTGCAACTGCCGGGCAACATAAGATTAATGCACCTAACCCCTTATTCTCCTGAACTAAATCCCGTAGAATTACTTTGGAGAGAGATCAGGGCAAAATATTTTCACAATCAATTCTTCAACTCACTTGACGATGTTGAAAATACACTTGCTGCAGCACTTGCTCATTATCATAACAGTAAACCTTCAATCATCAGCCTCTCCTTAGGGTTTAACTATTTTAATAAAATTGATGGCGGTTAATTATAACTTCACCATACGCATCCACCTCGATGACACAGACGAACAAAATGGCGCACTTAGGGTTATACCACAATCTCATTTAAAGGGAATTATAAAAACAGGTACTACCAATTTCAACAAAGAGTGCGCTGAAATTTGCAGTGTAAAAAAAGGAGGCGTAATGTTTATGAAACCATTGCTGATGCACGCCTCAGGCCGCAACACCAATAACAGGCAAAGACGGGTGATTCATATTGAATTTAGCAGAGGTGTGCTGCCAGAAAGTTTGCAATGGGGCGAATTGATGAAGATAGATCGCAGCTAAAACTAAATCTATCAAGCCATAACTGGTTCTTCCACCCATGCATCACTTTCTTTCAGCAAGTTTATCAACTCGTCAACAGCAATGGTGCTGTCAACATTTCTTTTTACTACTTCCTTGCCCTTGTAGAGGGTTATTTTGCCAACGCCGCTGCCAACATAACCAAAATCAGCATCAGCCATTTCGCCGGGGCCATTTACTATGCAGCCCATAATAGCAATTTTAACGCCTTTAAGGTGGTTGGTTCGGGAACGTATTTTTGCGGTGGTTTCCTGCAGGTCAAATAGCGTTCTTCCGCAACTGGGGCATGATATGTATTCTGTTTTTGAAATGCGTGTTCTTGTTGCCTGTAAAATGCTAAAGGCTGTATTATTTATAAATTGTTCCGGAGATACGTTGACAAGATAGTTACGGCCACTGGCATTAACTGACTGCATATTTATTGAGGTATGCCGGTAGCTGTCTTTAGACATACCCAAACATACACCATCACCAAAGCCATCCAGCAATAAGGCGCCACACTCTGTACTATAATGTATCAAATGCTCATCGGCTGTTTGCCAGTTACTATCGCAAATTATTACAACAGGGTTATTAATGCCTTTATTCAGCAGTTCAATAAACATGCTCCGTATGCTTTGCATGGCATTTTTAGCTTTTGAATAAAAGCACAAAACGGTTTTACCAGCAACGTCATTATTACTCAAGGCAGCTAATAAATTATCAAACGCTCCGTTATTAACGCCTTCGGCAGATGCCATCACAAAATACATTCCGCCTGCTGGCAGGCTTGTATTGCATGCTGTGATAAATTCTTCTTCATCATAAATGGGCAAGTATTTCAATTTATCTTCTGCCTGCTGCCATGCGGAGGGATATGCAATTACCTTAAGCGTGCCGGGCAAAGCAAAATCCAGTATTTGTGTACCTGTGAAAATATAATCTGCAGCAGCATCACTTATTGTCCATTTATCGGTAGCCTCATTGTAAGTGTAGCCGATGTTTTCAAGATGTTCCGGCATTATCTTCTCTATCTTGCTTAGATCAGATATTACAACCGGTACATGATGGCCGCCGATATTATCCACAGCAAATGTTTCGCGCCGCCTGTAGTTGAAGGGATCGTATTTAATACCCCCATCCCCTAAAGGGGGGTAAGAAGCCGGTCGTGTTTTTTCAACCTGTTCCGTTTCACGATTCACGATTAACGATTCACGATTCACGTTCTCATATCTCTTCACAATATCCCTGCATACAGGTATCTCAAATTCCGGGTCTTCTGTTAATGATACGCGTATGGTGTCGCCAATGCCATCTTCCATTAAGGTGCCAATGCCAGCGGCGCTTTTTACGCGGCCATCTTCACCATCACCCGCTTCTGTTACACCTAAATGCAGCGGGTAACAGTCACCAAATTCGGCATCCATTTGTTGTATAAGCAAGCGGTAAGCCTGTACCATCACCTGCGGGTTGCTTGCCTTCATACTCAATACAATGTTGTGGTAACTTTCACCCCGTGCAATGCGTAAAAATTCCATCGCACTTTCAACCATGCCCATAGGGGTGTCGCCATAGCGGCTCATTATCCTGTCGCTAAGGCTGCCGTGGTTGGTGCCAATACGCATGGCAGTGCCATATTCCTTACAAATTTTTACCAGCGGCGTAAAACGTTCGCGAATGCGGTCTATCTCCTCTACATATTCAGCATCAGTGTATTCAATTATTTCAAACTTCTTCTTGTCAACATAGTTCCCCGGGTTAACGCGCACTTTTTCTACAATGCGGGCTGCTATTTCAGCGGCGTTAGGTGTAAAATGTATGTCGGCCACCAGTGGTGTTGTATAACCCCTTCTCCGCAGTTCATTCTTTATATACAACAGGTTTTCTGCCTCTTTTTTTGATGGTGCTGTAATGCGCACTAACTCAGCTCCAGCCTCAATGCAGCGTATGCTTTGCTCTACGGTTGCCAATGTGTCCATCGTATCAGTGGTGGTCATGGTTTGCAACCGTATAGGATGATAATTGCCCAGCAATAAGTCACCCACTTTAACCTCAAGTGTCTTCAATCTGGTGTAACGGGTGAGAGAATTACAATATAACTGCATGATTTATCCTAATTTTCAGTTTCAGCAAAAGTAACAAATACCTTATCAAACGGTTTATTATATGCAAAAACGTTGTGTTGCAGTAATATTAATTTTTTGTTTGGCGGTGGTACATAAAACCTATTGCCAGGTTGTTGCAAACCCGCAAATAGTGCATTTTACATCGGCGCATACCAGTTTTCCCGACGAAACAAGGGCCAACGGACACCTTTACGACAGCGTGTTATATACTACGGCCGAGCATTATATGGATAGCACTGTTATGCTTATTATTCCGCCGGGTCTTAACCCCGGTAAAAAGGTTGACCTTGTTTTTTGGTTTCATGGATGGCGCAATTCTGTTGATACGGCTACTGTTTTTTATGGCCTTGCACGGCAATTTGTTGCAAGTAACCGCAATGCTATACTCGTTCTGGCTGAAACTGCCAAAAATGCACCAGACAGTTACGGGGGGAAACTAGAGAAACAGGGAATGTTTAAGCAACTGGTGGCTGATGTTATAGCGCAATTAAAAAAGCAACATGCCATACCGGCTAAGGCAAAGGAAGGAAATATTGTTTTGGCAGGCCATAGTGGTGCTTACCGGGTTATAGCCAATATTTTAAAGAATGGTAATGAGCCTGTGCAGGAAGTTTTTTTGTTTGATGCGCTGTATGCGGAGGTTGATAAATTTATGGAATGGGTACAGGCCGATAAAAAGCACCATTTTGTGCATTGGTTTACCAACCACGGTGGCGGCACTGACGAAATGAGCGATACCATGATGAAACAGCTTGGCAGCCAATATATTAATTATAGTCTTGTTGAAGAGGCCGCTGTTTTACCTGGCACCGTTAAAACAGCCAGGGTGCTGTTTGTACACAGTTTAAGGGAACATAACGTAATAATCTACAACCCAGACGACTTTGAATTGCTTCTCGAAAACAGCCATTGCCTGCGAAAAAAATGATTTTACCTTGCTTAGCCATTCTACTGCCAACCGGTTGTTTTAGAATTGTGCGTAAAAACAATCATGTTAATTTATTGTTTTGAGCGTATGGGGGTAGCTAAAATACCTAAAAGAGGCCTTTTTATTATCAATTTCACAATATAACAACGGCAATTTGAATAAGGCTGTTTATATTGCAGCCCCTAAAAATGTGCATTATATGGAGTATAACAAAATAATATCGGTTACTGGCCTTGGTGGTTTGTACGAATTGGTAGGCAGTAAAACAGACGGGGCTATAGTACGCTCGCTTGAAGATAAAACTGTACGCTTTATTTCATCGCGCCAGCATAATTTCTCGCACCTTGAAAGTGTTGAGGTTTTTACGACCGGGCATAATGTAAACCTTGTAGACATATTCCAGGTGATGGGAACAAGCGGCGAAGCACTTCCATCTGAAAAAGATCAAAAGGCTATTAAGGCATATTTTGAAAAAGTGTACCCCGAGCTTGATTTTGAAAGGGTATATGCCAGCGACATGAAGAAAATAGTAAAATGGTATACCATTTTAAAGAATAATGATGTTGAAATTAAAGTAGCAGAAGAGCAGCCTGAAGAAGAAACCGAAGAACAGCCTGAGGAAACCGCACCTGTTGTAGCGGAAGCGGCGCCTGCACCGGCTGAAGCACCTGAGGCCAAACCGGCTAAAAGGAAAACTGCACCAAAAGCAAAAGAAGCCGTGGCTGAACCCACCAGCGATGCAGTTGCTGAAGTACCTAAAAAGAAGGCTGCTAAAAAGAAGAGTGAAGAATAAGAATGTGAGATTTGAAGGTTAGGGAAAGTTGAACCGCCATTCACGATTCACGTTTGACGATTCACGATCTATTTCAATCGAAATAAAGGAATTACCATGAACACCACTTTATCCGCCGATATACAAAAATTATCACGGCGGTTTCTTCCAAAAGATTTTGCGGTAACTACCTGGGAGGCATTAGAGCCATATTTTAAGGAATTGCTGGACAGGCCCATTACCAGCAGGACCGACCTTGACCAGTGGCTGAGGGATATGAGCGAAGTGGAAGCTGCCGTTAGCGAAGATGCCTGCTGGCGACAAATAAAAATGACCTGCGATACCACGGATAAAGCATTGGAACAGGCGTTTGCCTATTTCTGTATGGAAATTCAGCCAAAGTTGCAGCCTTATGCAGATGGCCTGAACAGGAAACTGATACAATGCTCCTTTACCGACGAATTGGATAAAGATAAATTTTTTACCTACCTGCGCAGCGTACGCAAGAGCATTGACTTGTTTAGGGAGGCTAATATTCCTCTGCAGGCGGAGCTTAGCGTAATGCAGCAGCAATACGGCGCTATTGCCGGTAAAATGACGGTTGAGGTAAATGGGCAGGAATATACACTGCAGCAAGCCGGCAAATTTTTAGAAAGCCACGACAGAAATTTGCGTGAAGAAGTGTACCGCAAAATACAGGAACGCAGGCTGCAGGATAAAGAAGCCATGCATAACCTGTACACACAGCTTATTGAGCGCAGGCATAAAGTAGCCAATAATGCAGGCTTTAAAAACTACCGCGACTATAAATTTTTAGAGCTTGGCAGGTTTGATTACACTAAAGAAGATTGCTACCAGTTTCACGAGGCGGTAAAGCTGCACGTGCTGCCATTAGTGGAAAAGATATACGAAGGGAAAAAGGCTAAACTTGGTTTGGATAATTTACGGCCATGGGATGTTGAAGCCGAACCTGCTGGAATAGAGCCGTTGCGCCCTTTTGATGGTGGAAGGGATTTGCTGGAAAAAACTGAAAAATGTTTTACCGCGCTTAACCCGTTTTTTGCAGCCTGCCTGCGCAAAATGGATGAACTGAAACATTTTGATCTTGACAGCCGTAAGGGTAAGGCGCCCGGCGGTTATAACTGCCCGCTGGCTGAAAGCGGTGCACCGTTTATATTTATGAATGCGGCCGGCCAAATGGGTGATGTAACAACTATGGTGCACGAAGGTGGCCATGCAATACATTCATTTCTGTCGCACAAGCTTGAGCTGAGTGCGTTTAAGGAATACCCGATGGAAATTGCGGAAGTTGCCAGCATGAGTATGGAATTGTTCAGCATGGACCACTGGCAGGCGTTTTTTGATAATGAAGAAGATTTGAAACGCGCCAAAGAGCATCAGTTGGAAAGGGTGATCACCATTTTCCCGTGGATTGCTACTATTGACAAATTTCAACACTGGGTGTACGAAAACCCGGGCCATACCATTGAAGAAAGAACATCAGCCTGGATAGCTATATTAAATGAATTCTCACCAAAAACAATTGATTACTCAGGCCTTGAACAGTACCGCGAAATTGGCTGGCAACGCCAGTTGCATTTATTTGAGGTGCCATTTTATTATATTGAGTATGGCATAGCACAGTTAGGCGCTATTGGCCTTTGGATGCAGTACAAGCTTAACCCCGAAAGGGCTATAAACAATTATATAAATGCATTAAGCCTTGGTGGCACAAAAACATTACCTGGCTTGTACGAAGCAGCAGAATTAAAGTTTGATTTTTCACCCGCGCATATACAGGTGCTGATGGAATTTGTAAGAAATGAGATGGATAAGCTGTAACAGGCAAACAATAAAGGTTACAAAAATGCCCTGTTAATGCAGGGCATTTTTAGTACAACTATATTAGAGTTACACAAAAATGGATTTTTGACCATCTTCAATATGGTAGTTGGCCTGAATATTTACCAGTTCCGTTTTAGTCTGGTAAACTTTTACCCAATAAATAATCCAAACTACGAGCGCACCTAACGCTGCAAGGCTACCCAGAATTGGTATTATACAACAACACTGAAGGATAGCCAAAGTAAGCCCCAAGCTATAGGTTGGTTTTTCAGACTGCATCATACCGTATTTTTCATATTCTTTTTTAAATGAAATACCAATTGCATCAACTACAAAATAATTCCAGATAAGACTAAAGAAAGGTATTATCAGCAGCCAAACCAGGCCGGGTTCCATTTTCCTGTTTTCCGGTGAAACTGTTTGTAAGGCTCTTTGTAAGGTTATCAGGTAAAAAATTAACGGGATAAGCCCAATACAAAGAGCAATAAGAAGTATTGTGCCAAAGGCAGCAATGCCAAGACCATAATTGTCCATAGCGGTTAAGTTTTAATAAATATAAAAAATATTTATTGAAACAATTAAAATGTAGCGGCCAGCGTGATTATTTTTTTGTTACAGGTGTCAATAAATATCTTGAATAAACTTACCTACCGCAGCGGTTAGATTTTCAGGCCGTTGCTCGTCAACAACCCAAGTATTATTATCATGTGAAATATTGCCAAATAATACATCATCAAGCACTACATGAAATGATTTTGGTGAGCCGTCCTCTTTTAGATGAACTGAAGGAGTCACCCAACCTTCATAGTGTTTCCCGTCAAGATCAAACACAATATCGAATGAGTCATTATCCATAGGGTTGACTTTTGCAAAAACTGTTCCAGCAATATCATCAGGGTCTCTAAAACTTTACTCCCGCCTCAACCCGTATGGGTAAATAATTTTCTTTTGGTGGTATGGGGCAGCTAAAACCTTCAGTATAGGCGCAGTAAGGCTGGTAGGCTTTATTAAAGTTGATGGTAAGCGTATCGCCGCTGGGTACGTGCAGATCAATATACCTGCCGCCACCATAGGTTTCGTGGCCGCTGGTGGCATCTTTAAAAAGCAGGGCGAGATAATTTTTGTATTCCTCTGTTTGTGCCAGGCGCAGGCTTTGGTAAAGGCTCATGGTGTAATCGTTACCTTGTAATGTAAAGGTTACCTCCCCATACTTTACATAGTCCTCCGCATCTTTACGGCTCATATCCATTTTAAATGTCTTCTCGTTGGCAGTTCGCTTAAAATGTGCGGTAACAACATAATCAAGGTTAACCGGAAAAAAGTGGATGCCTTTAAAGTCCTTACGTTCGGCAGCAGGTATGGGTGAGTTTGCGGAATCGTTATAGCTGTTAACAAGCTCCTGCCTGAAATCGTAACTCTCCTTCAGCAGAGCGTCATTATTACGGCCGCCGCATGCTGTTATACCCAGGCAGAGTATGCAAAACCACAGCCAACATTTCATGGTAATACAATTTTATTTTGTAACGCCTTAAACGCCGCAGCTTAAAAAATATTTTTCCACATCATGCTTTCTACCGGTTTGCTCGCCTGACCGCTATATTTAGCGTCTTTTTTCTGGTTATATTTTACTTCAATCTCCCCTTCCACCGGGAAATATATTAATTGACCAATAGGCATGCCTTTGTAAATACGCACCGGCTGTTTAACAGATATTTCCAGTGTCCAGTTACCGCAAAAACCTACATCGCCTTTGCCCGCGGTAGCATGTATATCAATGCCCAGCCTGCCCGTTGACGATTTACCTTCTAAAAACGGCACGTGCGCATGCGTTTCAGTATATTCTTCAGTAACGCCCAAATAAAATACAAAAGGTTGTAAAACAAAACCCTCTTCCGGTATTTCAAAATGCTCAATCTGGTTATGTTTTTTAGCATCCAGCATCTCGTCTTTATACTTTGCCAGCCATTTGCCCAAATGCACATCGTAACTATTACTGCCTAAGCAGCTCCGGTCGTAAGGCACAATTTTAATGGTGCCTGCTTCTATCTCTTCCAAAATGCGTTTATCACTTAATATCATGGTTATAGTTGGTTTCCGGCTGCAGTAACGCTGGTCAACTTCGTTGTCCCAAAAGGGATTTTCTTGGAATGTAACTCACTGCAGCAGTAGTAATATAATTCAGCAACAGTTGCCCTCCGGCAAATCATTTGCAATATAAATCGTAAATCTGCAATGTAAACCTGCAATATTTAAGTGGCATTGTTTTATCAACATAATATCAACGAAAGTACCCGGCTGGGTATATGGAAGATTGAGGAGCCCGAGGCGTTTTTTTCAGGCGTGCCACTGCAGCGCAGCATTACGCACCCTCATAAACGTTTGCAGCACCTTGCAGGAAGGTGGCTGCTGCAACACCTTTTTCCCGATTTTCCTTATAGCGAAATACTTATTGCCGATACCCGCAAACCCTACCTGCAGGATGAGCAATACCATTTTTCAATATCCCACACGGGCAATTTTGCCGCCGCCATTGTTAGCCGTACGCAGCGGGTAGGTATTGACATTGAGTTTGTATCGCCTAAAATACAGGCTATTGCGCACAAGTTTATGCATGAAACAGACAGCGCTTTTATACAGCAGTCAAACCTGGCGGGATATTCACCCGAGCAGCTATTGGCCTTTATGTGGAGCGCCAAGGAAAGCCTGTTTAAATGGTATAGTTTAGGTAATGTTGATTTTAAGGAGCATTTGCAACTGGCGGCAGCAATAGTGCCTGCATCGGTCAACGCAATTGAGATGCCTTTTATATGCAAAACACAAGCCCTATTACGTGTTATGATAACAGGGCAAATATATAGAGAAATTGAACTGGTATTGGCGTGGGTGGCCGTATAAGCCTTTTTGCTGCCGGAGGGGGATGCCAACGCGTTAATAAGCCGGATTTACTGAAAGAATAATACAGCAATTATATGGTAATACATTAGGTTGAATTTATTATGCCATCTTCGCGGTAGAAAACCAGGGGAGGTTCCCTGGTTCAACTTTCCAGCGTGCGGACTTACGGTGAAAAATTATCTGCTTTGAATGATACAACACCACAACACTTTTAACCGAGCTACGGATGTACGCTTTCCGGAGCTTTTTCAAACTGTTTTTCATATAAAAAAATTTAATTGTACCCACAGTCAGTTTCAACTGCCTAGCAAAGCTATTTGTAGGTTACAACAATTAAGCGAACATTACATTACTAAAAAGTAAAGTATATGTAAACTTTTTGGGGGTAACAATAAATTAAATTTAGGTAAACTATACAATAATAAAAATAGCTTATTGTTTACTCCCGCTGGGTTGCCCTATTTACAGGGCGCTTTTACAGAGAAAAATTGTAAGCCGGAATTATGACCGACGGCATGCCGGCATTAACAGTTAAGGTATTAATAAAACTTCTGGCGAAAGGAAATGCAATAGCCGGTGCGTTGGCAGTTATAAAATCGGACTGTTTAAACTCCTCTGTTATGTCATCCTCCGTTTGAAATACTGAAGAGCAGGACAGGGACAGGTTAAAGTTTTCATTTTTATCGTCTATCTTAATATCAAACTCAACCGAAAAAAGTTTTTTATCACTTGTTGAAAATGCGATTGAGCGGTCAATAGTAATTTTTAGCCCTTCTGCCGCATCTTCGGTAAAACCAGCTTTGATATTAAATGATAATGAGGATACAAAAAAATCCTGCAACCTAAAAATGTTTTGTATTACAGGTGTCTGGCTCATTAGGCTGCTTTTGAGAAGTTTATATTAGATGCGATACTGCCGGGCAGGACGGTATCATCAAATTTTAGTTTTTTGACAGGCTTTATTGCCTGTACAATTATTACCCGCTTTGATGTAGTATTTTCTTGTTTCAGCGGAAATGAAGCAAAATTATCTTCGAAGCTGGCCATATATTGCTGTGCTGTTGGGCCAACTGCTTGTATACCATCTACTTTGTTAATTATTTCGGCCAATTGTGCATCATTAAGTGCATCTAATGCATTTTTAAACGACGAAAGAAGTGAAGTTTCTTTTTCCATTTTGGCGTTATGATTCGTAAACTAATTTTTTTGTCTGCAAAGGTAGGCCATGCATTTTTAACATGCAAATTGCTATTTTAGGATTTAAAACAGTAAAATGTTTGTTGTTCTCTACAAAAGCATAAGCTTCCTGTATATATTCTTTAGGAGGTAAATGATCAACTGCCCTTATGCATTTAAATTTAAACATGCCGGTTTGTTTTAAAAACTCAATGCATTTACTTATTTCCCAATTACTTTTATCATGTCCCCTGCTTTTTAACCAGGTTATAAGCTCTGTTAAAAGTATCATGTGTTCCCTGTTTCCTACAAGGTCAAAGCAGTTCTTTTCTGTGATACTAATTTTCGATTCAATAATAAAATAATCATTATTATAATGATGTTTCCCCCACAGCATTGCCATTTCTATGTTGTTATCCCAGAAATAATAACCTTGTCCTAAAAATTGCAACCTTGCGGGCTGCAGGGCGTTGCCATCGGGACTATGTATTGCTAAAAAAGGGGCATTTTTTAAAACAAAATCTGTTCCCCCGTCCTTTCTGCAGGTGTGGTGGCCTCTCGTAATCATTATTTATTATAATGGGTTGTTTAATCTTCATAAAATTCCCTTTTATGAAAGTAATCATACACAATATGATAAGAAAAATTTAATAATGCAAGTCCTGGCAAAAAATAATATGCTGAGTATTTTATTAAACGCCCCTTTTCTTCGGCACCAGCTTAAGGCTTTTGCGCAGTGTTTGTTTTAGCTGAGTTTTTAGTATTTGGCCCATGGTTTTGGCTTTTAAAAATGCCACCTGGTGAAATTGGTTGGCAAGCTCAATTTTTAGCTGGCTAATTTTTTCGGGTTTTGAAATATCGTCCACACTCATAATATCCAGTAACTCCTTTACCTGGTGCCTTGATGCCGCCAGCCTGAAAACCACATTGGTTCTTTCTTCTGCCTGGTACTGCTCAATAGATTCTTTGTTAAGGTGCTTAAAAGCAGTCTCAACAAAGGGGTAGTTTTCTTTAAAAAACTGCGGCAGGTACATATTTTTTCTGCCTTCGTAACACTGCTGGTCAAAATCAATAGCACGTATACGGTACTGCACATCCTCAATATCAGGCGTTATATCAACCACAAAGTTATAGCTGCGCATATCACCCAGCAGGCATATAAAACAACGCTCGTTAAACTTTACAAACTCTTTGGCAAAGCGTACAGGATTGGTGCCCGGTGCGTTAAGGTATTTGGTAATAAAATCGTCGCCGGGTACACCGGGTATGTGCTCCTCAATAAGCGTTTGCCCGCTGGTAAAGTAAGTTATACGGTTTGGGGAAAGAATATGTTCCAGCTCAAGACCGTATATGCGGCTTGCATCAGCCTGTTTAATATAGTAATGGTCGTAGTTATCGTTAAACCTGTTTACAATGCGTATGCGAAAAGGCTGGCTGTTACCAAAGTTGCAAAAGTCAATACGCTCCACATCAAGGTGGCTAATAAAGTTAAAGTCGCCCTCAGTTTTTAAGATGGCGTATATTTTTACAAGCCCTTCACGCAGGTATTCCCACTCGTGCATATCGTAGCTTGCCTGCTGCCAGGCAGTTATATTGCCGCTTTTATCTTTTAAAGGTAAAGTGTACCTGAAATGGAAAAGGTCTGCATACGATACAGGCAGTTTTACCTCGCGGCCATACTTTGTAAGGTACCTGCGCAGGTTTACGTTTACAGGGTAAATAGGCTTCTTTTTTGAAGGCCTGTTATTTTCTATGTTGGTGCCTGAGTACATGCAAGTGTGAAAGTAACAACAACGGCGCTATCCGTTTGTTTTTGTTTTATCATAATTTTGCACCAGCTCATCTCAGCACAACGGGTTCCCCTTATTAACAGGGTCTTGCTGCAATAGTTCTTTTATGGTGTCATATATCTGCGGGTAACATTTCTTCATCTCGTCCGGCTTTTCAAAAAATATTTCCACGCTCTCTGCCCAAAACTCCTGCAGGTTACGGTAAGCATAGTCGCTGTACAATATTTTTTGATTGTCTTTAAGTTTATAAACCTCCTCTCCTTCCTGCATTACCTTTTCAAAATGTGATGAAAAATTTATTTCTTTGTTATTATCTGCAATGGCCTGCTGATAATATAAAGCATGGGCCATTTCGTGCAGTCCAACATTGCTGCCATCCGTTTGGTTGTTAATGCCTTTTAGTAATTGGTCCCATGCAATGGTTACGGTTTCTCCTTCAACATTTCCTGCAAGCACACGCAAACTATCATCAGCGAAATATGCCTCAGGGTGTATACTTATATTTTTAAACCAGGGCAGCATAAATTCATCCATGCCAAGCGTAAGGTGTATGGCTGCGGCACTGGTAAGCACCGGCATTTCTTTATACGGCTGTTTTGAATAAATAATAAACCTTTTGCTTTTTATAAAATTAAAAAGCCTTTGCTGAAAGCGGTACTGTACAGTGGGCCACAAGCTGTTATAAAAGGGGTAGTATTTAACAAGTATGTTTGTTATGTCTGCTTCTGAGAGGCCAAGATTGTTGCCATCATAAATATAATAGTCTTTGTCCTCCGGCTCCCCGGCTGGCGCAGTATCTGTAGCAGGTACATCATCCGGCGCTGGTATGCTGCTGTTGCCGTTTTGCTTAAAAATGGAGAATGCTTCTTCCCTGTCGCCATCGATGAATTTGGATAATTTTATTAAGAGATAAGCAAACAGGTATATTCCCAACAAAACCATCAAAAAACCTACGGGGCTGTCGTTATTTTGTGTTGAGCTATCATCTGCCTGTACCTGGTGCACAAGCTGTTTAACATCAGGTGGCAGTGAGTCGAACGCAATGTTATTGCCATTGGAATTATAATAAATAGTATCAGGCATAAGGGTGAAAAATAAGTGCAAGCAATATTATACATTACTCCAATAGCCCTATATTATCATCCATTAAATTTAAATTAACTGCATCGGCACCGGCAATACCTTCAATACTGCCACGTATATGGGTAGCATTTAATAATACTTTTTCCAGTTGTTTTTCACGCACCTTCCAAAGTTTTTCCATAGCATCACGTTCGCGCTGTATGCCCATTTTCATGGCCATAAAGCCTTCGCGTATTGCTTTCCACTGCTCAGAAAATTCGTTGCCGGTAAGGTAGTCGTACAGCATCACCATTTTCTCACCTTTGTTTTCCTGGCTTTTTCTCATATCAGCCATTTTTAAAATGGCGTTACGTAACAGTAAAGCCACGCTTCTTACTTCGGTAAAAGTGCATATGTACACACCTTCTTTTTCACCAAAGCGCTCCATATCTTTTGGCAGCGCCTGTGTTACAATTACTGCAACATCGGCCCCCAGGCTACGCATATCGTGTTTAAGCTTCTCAATCCAGTCAAGGGTAAAATCTTTGGTGCGCTTGCTTTCATAAATAATCTTGCCGCACTCATTACCAAACTGGTTGCGTATTGTTTGTATGGAGTCAGCCCCCCGAACGCCTTTGGGCACAGGGTCTATCAAATCAAACGGAAATGTGCTGCGCAATATTTCTTCAAGCAATAATTCCTGCACTTCGCCCTGCAACTGCATGCTGCCCTGCTCCTGCTTGCGTTTCATTTCATCTACCATCTTTACCTGGTCGTCGTAACGTTTCTGCCATTCTTTTATCTGTAACTGGTATTCGGTTTCTTTTAACTGTAAACGATCGCTCTGTTCTTTAAATATCTGCTCCTTCAATTTCTCTCTTTCTTCCATCAATGTACGCTGAATAAAAAGTTCCAGTTCCTGCTCCCTTATTTTAAATGCCTGGGCCTGTTGCATAAACTCCAGTTCCTTCCTGCGCGCTTCTTTTAACTTTTCTTCATTGTCTGTAACGCTTTGCTGCAATAATTTCATCCTGTTCTCAAAATCAGCGCCGATACTTTTGCTCAGCGATTCCCGCATTTCACCCTGTAGTTTTATTTTTTCTTCTGCAAGGCGTTTATTCAGCTCAACATCTTTTTGCTGTATCTGTTGTTGCAAAGCAGCTTCCTTTTGCCGGTATTCCTCTTCCTTACGCGACTGCCATTTTTTTGCTTCTTCCCTTAGCTGCACCTGCACTTCTTCCCTGAAGGCATCGGTTGGTTCAAACTGGTTACTGCATTTGGGACATATTATCAACCCTGCCATACCTAAATTTTTTACAATATTAGTGGATTAGTTGCTGCTTGCCGCAACGAAATTGCTAAAAATATTAGGCGTGTTTGGCGGGCGGAATAGGTTTAAACACCGCGCGCTTATAAATTGTGTAGGTAAGTATATCTGCCAGTGTTTTTAATATTAAAAAAACTACCGGTGCAGAAATATTGAAAAATTTTGGTGCGAGTATGGTTAAATGCATTGGAATAACACGTGCATAAGGCATAAAGAACATGGCGCCTACATTTACAGCCTCGGTACGGTTACGCCATTTATCCTGTATGAAATTGATGATGCAGGTGGAAAGCAGTATATAAAAGGTTAGCAACGCAAAATGCCAGTCAATATTTTTTATGTTGATGATAGTTGGTAAAAAGAAAAGATATACAAGATGAAATGCGCCATAATGAACCATAAAAAACAGTCCCGTACAACCTTTGGACGATTTGATAGGTGAATCGCCGGTGGTTTTGGTTAGTGTAAAAATATCAAGCACATTAAACACGCCTATTAAAACGCTTTGTACATAAAACAGCAGAATAATAGTATCAATAAATGCCGGCGTTTTTAAATAAGACCAGATAAGATACACATTCATGGCAAATGTGGCCAACAAACCAATATCAACTGACGGGAGGCGCTTTATCATGAAACTATTTACAGGCAAAATAGTAATAACCCGCGGTATGGCGCATACCGTGTGGCCGGTAGATTTGGTAATAGTCCCAAAGGCCGGAAGCGGGAACACAGCACGAAGCCTGAATTTCACCGGGTAGCCAGTTGAAATAAAAAACCGGCCGTTTTGCAACGCGCCGGTAAAATTTACAATACTGCAGGTAACTGCAATTTTCAATCACCTTTCCCAAAAGTAGGGCGGTTCAATACCAAGGCTTCTTAAATACACATAACCCTGTGCCCGGTGGTGAATTTCGTTATCTATCCAGTATAGTATTATAGCGTAAGTTTCCATTTCCCATTGCCCGAAAGCAAGCATTTTTTCCTGGAAACGCCCTGCCGGTATTTTAGGCCACCATTCATCAATTTCGGCCGTTGCCTTATCCCATTGCTGTAATATTCCGGCCTTTGTATTGGCGGTATCCTTTCCTGAATGGTGCCCAAGCTCGGAAACCGGTGCCCATTTATCAGTAACAACACCGCGTACACCCGCAACGGCCATATTGGTTAACTCCTGTGCCATAGCGGAAAAAGGACGCATACCCCCGATAGAATAATTAAATAATTTATCCTCTGGAAAGGCTTCAATTACACGGCGGGTTAGGCGGCGGTGCCCCTGCCAATGGTTTAAAAGTTCTTCAGGGGTTATAACCTGCTCAATTGTATCGTTTGCTTTTTCAGCAACTGCAATGTTTTCCATTTTTTTGTTTTTTTGTTGTGAATTGATTACATAACAAAGAAAACACGGCGTACTGACAGCCCTATGTCAGCAGCGTTAAAAGAATTTTGTAAAATATAAAGAAAGCACCGGAAATAAAACTCCGGAATGCAGTTTGCTGTAAAATAGCCACCTATAAAAAGTTATATTATGCAAAAGATCAGTCCTTTCCTTTGGTTCGATAACAATGCCGAAGAAGCCATGAATTTCTATCTTTCGGTTTTCAAGGACTCAAAAATTATAAGGGTAGCACGCAACATGCCAGGTTCACCCGGTCCTGAAGGCACATTGCTTGTAGCATCCATTGAGCTTGAAGGGCAGGAGATAACTTTGATGAACGGCGGCCCCGGCCACCCCCTGACTGATGCAATATCGCTTACAATCAATTGCAATTCGCAGGAAGAAGTTGATTATTACTGGAACAGGCTGACTGAGGGTGGCGGCAACGAAATTGCCTGCGGCTGGCTAAAAGACAGGTTTGGCCTTTTTTGGCAGGTAACTCCTGTTATGTTGCCTGAACTGCTTAGCGATGCAGATACTGCAAAAGCCGGCCGCGTTATGCAGGCTATGATGAAAATGATAAAGCTGAACATAGCGACGATACAGGCTGCTGCAGATGCAAAGTAGAACTGATGCGTCAAAAGCAAAATGCCCTCCGGATGAAGTCCGGAAGGCATTTTGTGTGTGCGGAAGAAGAGATTCGAACTCTCACGCCCGTTACAGGCGCTACCACCTCAAAGTAGTGCGTCTACCAGTTTCGCCACCTCCGCAAAACAGGAAGGCAAATTTAGGGGATTGGTTGATTAGTAAAAAGTAAAAAACCGGAGTCGTTTTTATCAATCAGCTGAGACTCCTTTTCAATTCAATCCTGAATGTGGTACCCTGCCCAGGCTCGCTCCATTTTACAAATATTTTGCCTTTATGGTATTGTTCAACAATGCGTTTTGTAAGCGTTAACCCCAGGCCCCAGCCCCGCTTTTTGGTTGTAAAACCCGGCCTGAAAACCTTATTTATATTTGCAGATGATATGCCCTTTCCTGTGTCGGTCACATCAATTATAATTTGGTCTGCCTCATTTACTATGGCAACCGTTATCGTGCCTTTGCCTTCCATGGCATCAAGTGCATTTTTCAACAGGTTTTCTATTACCCAATCAAACAGCGGGGGTGATATCATGGCAATAACCGGCTGGCCACCTTTAACATCTAATTTGAAATCCACTTTGCCACCCGCGCGTTTACGCATATATGCCATCATGCTTTGTACCTGCTCAACAAGGTTTCTTTCTTCCAGGTGTGGCTGGCTGCCTATTTTACCAAAACGGTCGGTGATCAATTCAAGCCGGTTAACATCTTTTTCAATATCGTTTATAATTTTATCATTACCCGGTATATCCTTTAATACTTCAACCCAGCCTTTAAGGCTGGTAACCGGTGTACCAAGCTGGTGTGCAGTTTCCTTTGCCATGCCCGCCCATACCTGGTTTTGCGTGCTTCTAAAACTGGTGCGCTGGGCTATAATGGTTACGATGATAAACAGGCCAACAATAACAAGCTGCACCATGGGGTAATACCGCACCTGCTGCTGTAACACACTTTCACCGTAATAGTATTTGTTTGCGGTATAGGGCTTTTCAGTTACCACATAAACAATGGGCTTATGCGTGCCTTTAAAAAGTTTCAGCATGCGTGGCAGGTAGGCGGTATCTGTTCTTATTTTAAAGCTGTCAAGGTTTATACAATTATTGGGGTTGATAACATCATTTTCGTTTGTTTCAATAATAGGTATGTCTTTATTGCCCACCGAAATGTTTGATGCCAGCACCAGCCCCTGGTCGATGGCGTTGGCCATATAGCGCTGTGCTTCAGCCCAAATTTCAACTTTGTGGCGCTCATCCACATCAATTTTTTTTGCCAGGTAATTACTGTAAAAAATAGTACCTGTAACAATACAAATTGCCACCAAAAAAAACAATGTTCTTATGTTAAGCCACTGTCGTATCATACTCATTTGCTTGCTGGCGGTAAATCTACGAAATACGAATTGCGTACGAATATACGAATGTGGGCGTCGTACACCTTTAAGCGTAGTTTTTAAATATAACGGATAAAACTAAGCTGGATAAAATATAACCGCATCGCTCATTCGTATATTCGTATTCTTCATTCGTATTTCGTAGATCTTGTTGCCTGCTGGCAGTTTCCTGTTAACATATTAACCTTCATTAACCTTTCACCCATATTCATTAACCGTGTTTGCATAGTGCTAAGTATACATTTGGCAAAATATGTTAGCATGCAAAAAACTTTACTGCTTTTTATTATAATTTTTACCGGCATTGCTGCATTTGCACAAAAAACGGCCATTAAAGGGCGGGTGTTTGATTCAACAGAAAACAAGGGCCTGGCTTATGCAACAGTGTCGCTGGTAAAGGCACAGGATTCAACGCTGGTAACATTTGCAAGGGCTGACTCAACCGGCAGCTTTAGGCTCAACAATATTGAAAAGGGTAAATATCTTATATCAACTTCATACGTAGGCTATGCCCCGGTATGGCACCCGCTGCCTGCTTTACAGGCTGATATGTTACTGGATGCCGGCAATATTAACATGACCAACATTGCCAGGCTGCAGGACGTAAATGTAATGGCCAAACGGCCGCCTGTTGAAATAAACAACGATACCATAGAGTTTAACACAGAAAACTTTAAAACCCAACCAAATGCTGTTGTTGAAGACATGTTGAAAAAAATGCCGGGTGTTACCGTTGATAATGATGGTACCGTTAAGGTTAACGGGCAGGTAGTAAAGCGGGTACTGGTAAATGGCAAGGAATTTTTTACGGGCGATGTAAAAATGGCTACCAAAAACCTGAGTGCAGACGCAGTTGATAAGGTGCAGGTGTTTGATAAAAAAAGTGACCAGGCAGCGTTTACCGGAGTGGATGATGGCAATAGTGAAAAAACAATAAACCTTAAGCTAAAGAAAGACCATAATAACGCTGTTTTTGGGAAGATGAATGCAGGCTCAGGAACAAACCAGCGGTATGATGCGCAGGCGAATATTAATAAGTTTAACGGTAATGAACAGATGTCGTTCCTGGGGATGGGTAATAATACCAACAGGCAGGGTTTTTCATTAATGGATGTATTAAATTTTACAGGGCAGTTAAGCCGGGGCATGCGTAATGGCGGTGGCGGCGTACGGATTATTGCTAATAACGATGGTAACGAAGGCAATGGCCTGCCAATAACCGGGCTGGGACAAAACCAGCAGGGCGTGGCTACCACTATTGCGGCAGGTGCAAACTATAATAACACCTGGAACAAAGACAAAACCGATTTGAGTACCAATTATACCGCCAGCAATATTCACCTTATAACCGACAAGCAGGATAATATGCAAAACCTGTTGCCGGGCAATATTTATAACCGGCTTGACAGCAGCCACACCATTAATAATGCCACCCAGCACCGCTTTAATCTTGTGCTTGACCAAAAGGTTGACAGTTCTTTCTCTTTTAAACTAATGCCTTCTGTTACATGGCAGCACTCAGAAAAAAACCAGCAGGGAAGTTACAACAGTGAAACACCGGGCAAAGCATTGCTGAATAATGGGTTTAGCAACAATACCAGCAGCGCAGACGCATTTAACGCCGCCACCGATCTGCTGCTGCGCAAACGGCTGCATAAAAAAGGCAGGACCATTTCGGGCGATTTTAATGTTGCCTATAACCACAGCAAGCTTAATGGCAGCCAGGTTAGCAACAACACGTTTTACAATGGTGGTAACATCATAGATTCAAACATAAACCAGCTAACCAGCCGCAATGCCATTACGCGCAGTTTTGGCGGTAATGTAACTTACACTGAGCCATTGGGCCGAAGATCGTTGCTGGCGCTTAATGCCTTTTACAATGTTAACAGCGGCGAAAGCATTAAGCAAACCTATAACTACAATAATAATTCAGGTAAGCACGACACCTATGATTCCGTGTTGAGTAATAATTTCAGGAGTAATTATACCTATTCAGGCGGCGGCATTAATTTCAGGACAAACAAAAAGAAGATAAACCTTACTGTTGGCGCATCGCTGCAGGCTGCCACCCTTAAGGCGATAAACAATACCAACCTGCAAACCATACAACAATCGTTTACTGATGTGCTGCCCAACGCACTGTTTCAATACCAGTTTACACAAACCAAAAGTTTTAGGTTTGAATATAATACATCAACCATACAACCATCGGTAGCGCAGTTACAACCCGTGGCCGATGTAAGCGACCCACTGAATGTTTCCACAGGCAACCCTGCTTTAAAAAGAGCTTACGCGCAAAGCATTGTTGCAAACTATATTGCCGCAAACCTTACAAGGCGTACTAACTTGTTTATAATGTTTAATTATACTGCAACAGCCAATGCCATTGCACAAAGCGATTCGGTAACAGCATTTGGTACACGTATAAGCAAACCGGTTAATGCAAACGGTGTAAATAATATTTTCACCAATGTTGAATATGGGTTTCCTTTGAGGGGATTGCATACGCAACTTGAAGTTGGAAGCAGTTTTAGTACGGGCAATAATGTTGCATTTGTAAATGGCGAAAAAAATACTATTGCTTCGTCGACATGGGGGCCGAATGTTACTGTTAGTTACAGCAGGGACAACAAGATTGATATAGACCTTACAGCCAACCTTACATTAAACACCGCAAAATATTCACTGCAGTCGGCATTAAATACGCATTATATGCGGCAGAATTACGGTATTAACATGACTAACTATTTGCCGTGGGGGTTAAGCCTGCATAATGAGTTTAATTATATACTTAACACGGGCAGAACAGGGGGCTATAATACCAACATACCGCTATGGAATACATCAGTATCAAAATATTTTTTGCATAACAGCCGTGGAGAGTTGAAGCTTAGCGTGGCCGACCTGCTTGACAAAAACACCGGCATAACACGTACAAGCAACCTCGGTTATATTATTGACGAAAGATATAATGTACTGCGCAGGTATTTTATGCTAACATTTACATACAGCCTTAATAAATCTGGTTTGAAAACATCTGGTGGGCCGGTGATAAAGATAAGATCCGTTGGAAATTAGAGACGTGAATCGGACGTTCAAGTACCGTACGTTGAATCTCATATTCACGATGGGAATTGTAATCTATAAAGGCTTACCAATTCACTTTTCACGATTCACGAAATAAGTTCTTTTACTTTCCCGCCGATCATATCCCGCACTTTATTAAATTCAGTGGGCTCCATGTGCTTGGGGTCCGGTATTTGCCAGTCAATAAAATGCGTTGCAGGCATCCAGGGGCAGGCATCGCCGCAGCCCATGGTTATAACATAATCAAAGGGGGCGTATGCTTTCACCTCGTCTAACGATTTGGAGTAATGTGTTGTTAGATCGTAACCCAATTCCTTCATCGCAGCAATGGCTTTGGGATTAATAACGCCTGATGGCTTTGAGCCCGAACTAAACGCCTCAACTTTATCGCCCCCATATATTTTTGCAAATGCCTCGCTCATCTGGCTACGGTTGCTGTTTTCAATACAAACAAAAAGTATTTTCATGCCCCTATCCCCTAAAGGGGATTTTAATGTTAATAATTTTATTCAGGAAATTGACGGCTTGGCGGCCAAGTATTTCCAAACCGGTACGGCACATGTTGCACCAATAACCGGCGCTGCCAGGTAAATCCATATATTTTCCAAATGCCCTGAAACGATGGCTGGGCCCAGCGAACGTGCAGGATTCATTGAAGCACCACAAATCGGCCCTGCAAACATTGCTTCAAGCAATACCACGGAACCAATGGCAAGCCCTGCAAACATGCCCTGCTCCTTACTGCCCGTGGCAACGTTAATGATAACCAGCATAAGAAAAAAGGTAAGTATACCCTCAAGGACGAACGACTGCATTGCACTGCCCGCTGGTACGGTAGTGCCCAACAATTCATTCACAGGAAAAAGCAGTTTTAATATCGCGCTTGCTGCAATGGCACCTGCCAACTGGCTAACAATATAAGGAAGGAGGTTTTTTAACGGAAACCTGCCCGCAACAGTAAAGGCTATACTTACTGCGGGGTTTATATGCGCCCCTGAAATATTGCCAAGGGCGTATATCATGCTCATAACAATAAAACCAAACGTTATGGCAATACCAACATGTGTAACTGCGCCATTGCTTTGTTCATTTATAATAATTGCTCCCGTGCCGCAAAACACCAGTGCAAATGTGCCAATAAATTCAGCGGTTAACTTTTTCATACTGGCTAAAAAAGTATTTTTTTCATTACTACTGCGCTCATGGGGCAAACATGGCTAAACTCTGATGACTGCTTTATTGCTTCCGGCACGTCTTCCCTGCTTACAGCGCCATAGCCTTTTTTTGCAAAATAGCCCGATGCCGTTTCGGTAAGCAGGTACATTTCAGTTAATCCCTTTGCTTTGGCTGCTGCCTCAATGCTATGTACCAGGGCACCTGCAATATTTTTGTTCCTGTGCGATGGTTTTACCGCAACAGAACGCAGTAACCCATAAGGGTTATATACCTCAAAGCCTGCTATGCCAGTAATTTCGCCACTGTCCCCGCTAACAACAAAGTTGCTTAGCGACGAAGGGAGATCTTCAACTGCCAATTTTTCTTCCATCAACAACCTTGTTACCTGTACCCTTTCAATTCTATCTGCAGGCAATATTTCAAAACTCTCTTGCATGATATTAGTTATTGGTTTTATAAGCTTAGCAACATTTACTTCCCGGTTCACAACAATTCCTGTCGTCTTTTGCTGGTTTTTCAGCATATACCGTTATACTTTTAATACGGCCTGTATCTTTTTTATAAACTGCAATTTCATCAGCGCTTAAATAATTGGCTAATACATCATCAGGCAATAAAATATCTTTTTCTTTTTGCAGGGTCATATTCGTAAAACCTGCTTCGTTAATAATACCAAGGTAATCATCTTTTAATATTGCACCGGTAACGCAGCCTGCATACAACTCCGCAACTTCTTTCCATTTTGGTGGCAGGTTGCCAGTTAAAACAATATCAGAAATAGAGAAATGACCACCTGGTTTCAATACTCTGAATATTTCGCTAAATACCCTGTGCTTATTGGGTACCAGGTTTAGCACGCAGTTACTTACTATAACATTGGCGTAGTTACTTGTTACCGGCATATCTTCCACATCACCCAGCCTGAACTCAATATTATTATAGCATAATTTTTCTGCATTTTGGCGGGCTTTTACAATCATTGCCGGTGTAAAATCAATACCAATAACCTTACCTGCATCACCAGTTTCAGCCCTTGCCACAAAGCAATCATTGCCTGCGCCGCTGCCAAGGTCAATAACAACATCGCCTTTTTGTATATGGGCATATTGCACAGGCAATCCGCAACCAAGGCCAAGGTCTGCATCGGAATTATAACCTTTTACATCATTATAATCGTCGGTCATAATGTTGTATACATCGGTACTGCAACAACCCGAGCCGCAGCATGACGCCTGGTTGGTTTCCCTGCTTTGCAGGGCAATTTCGGAATACTTTTGTTTTACGGTTTCTTTTATCGTTGTCATGATATTCAATTGTAATATTACGATTAATCTGGTTAAAAAAATTTAACAGCAATTACCCTTTAGATCAACCTCCTGGAAAAACGAGTTAAAAAGCGCTGAGTACTTCTTCCACACCTTTGGATCGATACAATAACAAACATTTACACCTTCAATATTGCCTTGAATTATACCAGCGTTTTTTAGCTCCTTTAAATGTTGCGAGGTTGTTGCCTGCGCAAGGCCCAACTCATCAACAATATCACCACATACACATGCATTCTTTTTAACCAGGTGTTGCAATATTGCAATACGTGCCGGGTGGGCTATTGCTTTTGCCATCGCAGCCAGCTCATTTTGTTGCCTTGTAAATAGTTCTGTTTTTGTTGCTCCCATAATTCAATCGCAATATTACGATTAAATATTAACTACATCCAAATTTTTTTTGTAAATGCTCTTTTAGCCTTGCTGACTGGTAAGTAAAATATAGAATGCATGTATCTTTGTAATGAGCGCGAGAAAAATAAATTTACGTTGTTTATAAGTTCCCCCTTTAGGGGGCGGAGGGGGCAAACTATGCAGGTAATACCATTATCAGAAGGTGTTTTTACAATAGATAAAAGCAAAATATTCGTCCCATTTAACATACAAGAAGACGATTTGCAAAAGCGTGCGGTTGGAAGCTTATTGGTGGAAGTGCTGCCGTTTGTTGTTATAACCAAAAAGGATGTTCTGTTGCTTGATACCGGCCTTGGCTTTTCAACCAATGGCGAACTGCAATTGTTTGCCAACCTAAAGGCCAATGGAATACAACCTGAGCATATTACAAAAGTACTGATGAGCCACCTGCACAAAGACCACGCAGGCGGGGTCAGCATAAAAGACAGGCTTGGCAATTTTCACATATCATTCCCAAACGCTGTATACTACGTGCAGCAAAAAGAATTGCAGTACGCAATGGATACGGGGTTTCCATCTTACATGACGGAGGAAATTTCAGTATTGGAAAGCAGCAGCAATGTTGTTTTATTAGATGGTGACGGAACGATTGATAACTACATACGTTACCATGTTACAGGCGCACATAGTCCTTACCACCAGGTGTACTGGATTGAGGAAGATGGCGAAACGATTTTTTTTGGCGGCGATGACGCACCCCAATTGCAGCAAATGAAAAATAAATTTGTAGCCAAGTACGATTACGACGGCAAAAAGTGCATGCAGTTACGCCAGCAATGGTGGCAGGAAGGGCAACAGCAGCACTGGATGTTTTTATTTTACCACGATGTAAAGTCGCCGGTGTATAAGGGCTAATATTTTTGACTCCTTATTTTCGATTGCTTCCATTGCCTAAAAGCTTCTTTTTTGGTGCTGACTTTTTTGCTGCTTTCTTTGCTTGTTTTTTCGGTGCTGCTTTTTTTAGTTCCGCATCCTTACCGCTGGCATTGCGTCGCATTCCTGGCATGGTGATATGTATTAAAGTTAATAATTTTTTGCCATATTATTAAAGCCAAAGCGTTTGCCAATGTGGCAGCGCTGGTATAATTTATTGCTTTGTGTAACAGTAGTTACATACGGTTGCCACCGTTTCCTAAAAGCTTTTGCTTTGGTGCTGCCTTTTTAGCTGTTTTTTTAACCTGCTTTTTCGGTGCTGCTTTTTTGGAGCAGCCTCATCACCGGCGTCCCCCTTCTTTGCCCATGGCATAATATTTAGTATTTAGTGTGAATAATTTATCTTGTTAATTAGTTTGTGCAAACAGGCTCATCCCCGGCATAAAGGTGGTGCAACTGGGGCGGTACATTATTTGAAACGTACGCTTGCTTTGTGTTACAACCTATTTGATCCGTTGCCTAACGGCTTTTTCTTAGGTGCAGCTTTTTTCGCTGCTTTTTTGATTTGTTTTTTTAGTACTGCTTTTTTCTTTGGTGCGGTATCTCTGCCGGCCGCGCCTTTATTTAAACCTGGCATATTGTTGTGTTTTAGCGTGAGTAATTTATCTTGTAGAGCCGCGGCCGCCTAAATTCTTTTTAGCTGCTGCCTTCTTTGCTTTTTTCTTTGGTGATGCTGCTTTTTTTGGTGCGGCGGCTTTTTTAGCAATTGCTTCTTTGCCTGTGGCGCCGCTTTTTGCGTGTCCCATAAATTACGGTTTTATTGGTTAAAAATTAATCGCATGGTATATGCAGTTTTCAATCTGTTATGCATCCTGCAACTTTGCAAGCTGTTTTGCAAACGTAACTTTTTGCCGGGTAATTTTGCTTAGATCTGCTTCCATAGTTTTTAAATTAAACCCATTTGGTGTGCGCTTGCCCTTAAAGAAATCTTTTGAAATAAGCGCATAAGCTTCATCAGCATATGCTTCCCAAAAGGCCCACGACATTTTTTTGGCAATGCCCCAGCTTATACATGTAAGGCCTTGTTGATTATATGACAAAACACTAACGGCATGGCCGCCAAATGAGCCCCGCCTACCCTTTCCTTTAAGCCCTTCCTCTGGAATTTCCCATTCTTTTTGCCCTATAATGCTTTTGGGCAATTGCAGGCCAGCATATACGCCTCCAAAAAGGTAAACAGCTTGTTTTACCAATTCACGTTTTCGGTGGTTTACTGATGCAAACGCAAGTATTTTGTCCCTGCCAATGCCCGTTTTGCGCCAATAGTTAAGCACATCCAGAGCGCAAGCGCCAATATCGTTTTTGTGAGTGACAGGATTATAGCCGCTTATTTTGCAATAAGCACGAAGGATTGCTTTGTCAGAAATGCTTTTCTCAACACCTGTATGTGATGTCCAGCAAGCCGCCATGTGTGCAGCTGCTGCACAGGTACAATTATGCAGGTTAAAATTCAGCATCATCCTTAACGGATGCCGCATTTTCTTAATTAAATCATGCTTTGCAGGTATGCGGGGAAGCTTACCAGGCTCTAAAAAGCTTGCCAGGTGCAGTGTGCGTGGGTCGTTTCTTACTTTGGCTTTTCCGGGCTTGCCAACAGCATCCGGTTGTTTTGCAGTCATAGAGATAACGGTTTGCTACAAGGCCCAAAATAATAATTATTTAAGAATGTTGCAAAAAATAAACGCTGCATATTCAGGTATGGCAAATAAAAAAGGGCACCCTAAAAGTGCCCTTTAGAAAAACAATAAATTAGCTACGGCCTTAATACTTTAAAAGCGTGCACCCAGTCGTTTTTTAAAAAGCCCGGAATGCACCAAAGAATACATAAAGGCTCAACGGCACGGGCAGCTTCAGCCGTACCCATATCTTCTGTTTCCCAGCCAAATGCATCCAATATTTTTGTTACTGTTTGTTTTGCAGTATCATCATTTCCGCAAATAAACATACTTGGTGTTCCGCCGGGTAATTGGGGTTTATACATAAGTGTATTGCCCACTGTGTTGAATGCTTTTACAAATTTTGCATTGGGGGCAGCTTGCTGCAGTTGCTCCATCATTGAGCTTTCCAGTGTGGTGGTAAAATGCAACACACCATTTGTTGGTGGCAACGGTGCTATTGGGTTAGTGGTATCGATTATTATTTTGCCACCCAGGTTTTCAATGCCGGCTAATTGTATTGCCTCAATAGCGGCCGAGCCCTTTGTGGTAAGCACCAGTATGTCGCCATACGTTGCGGTTTCATCAAATGTGCCAACATCAATCCCTGTTTCTTCATTAAATTTTACTACTTCAGCTTTTGAAGTATTGCGTGTGCCAAGCATAACATCATAGCCTTCGCTTTTAAATGCTTTGGCAAGTGTTTGGCCCACAGCGCCTGAGCCAATAATACCTGCTTTCATGTGTTTTTGGTTTTATGGTTAACAATTATGCTAATTGCATATGAGTTGCTGAAACAAGTTCAGCATGACGATGCGGGACTGTCCTGCAATATTTTTTCAAACAGGTTATCATATCAACAAATACTAATGCCCTGCTGGTTGTGCATCGCTATTGTAAATTGCGGCAAATACTTTTGCGAAGTCAGCCATCTTTACTTTGCCAAATGTTTCAGGGCGGTGTTTCCAGTAATCTTCTGTCATTAAACCGCTGCTTAAAGCGTGGCCCATTTCTACGTAATTAGTGGCAATTTCTTTTGGCAAGCCAGCCCCAAGCATGCCTTGTAATGATTGATCGTCAGTAAATACAACCCATGGCAGGCCCGGCTTGCCAATGGCATCACCAATAGTTTTTGCAATATCTGTGGTACTTAATTCATCGCTGGCAATATACCTTATTGAGTGGCCGGTAAAGCTTAGGTCAAGCAGTTCTTCGGCAGCAACCGCAGCTATATCAGTCGGATCAACGATAACAAAAGTTTTACCTTCGCCGCCATAATTACCACCCATAATGCCAGCCTGCTTTATTAAGCCAACATTGGCCAGCAGGTTTTGATAAAAAAATGCCGGGCGCAGGTGCTTTATAGTAACATTGGTTAAACTATTTAATGCAAGCTCAGCACGGTGTATACCACTTACCGGGCCGCAGCCATCGTATAAATGCGCACCAATACTGCTAAGGTTTACAACGTATTTTACCTCCGCCGCTTTAATAGCCGCTGCATAGTTTTTACCAACCTGCTCAATATAACCCTTCCAGTCTGTTGCGCCGAAATTTGGTGGCACCATGGTGTACACTGCGTTTGCGCCGGTAAATGTTGCGTTTAAAAACTCAACGTCTTCAACGGATCCTATAGCGGCTGTTGCACCTGCATCAACAACATCTTTAAGGTTTGCTTCGCTGCGGCCAATTACTGTTACTAAATGGCCTGCCTTTAATAATTGCAGGGTTAGCGGTTTTGATATGTGGCCTGCGCCACCTGTTACTACGTATTTCATAATAGTGTTTTTGTTAAGTGATGATGAAATATTTATTAATTATTTGTATATACAAATATTGAGTTAAAAAAATTACCCCGGTAATTCGTCGGATAACTTATTCATATTCGCGACCAGCTTAGCGCTTTCCTCGTTGCCAAGTACATGCGTATAACCTTCGTAAAAATCCTTCAAACATTCTTTTAATTGTGGCAGAAGTTCTTTACCCTTTGGCGTGGCATACACATTTGTTGTTTTGCCTTCGGTAAACCGCACTACAAGTTTTTTTTCCTCAAGCTTTTCTATCAAACGTGTGATGGTGCTGGGTTTTAACTGTAGCTCTCCTGCGAGAGTACCCGGCTGTACCCCTGGTTCTTCAATAGCAATCATAAGCAGGTAGGCATGGCTTGGGCTTAAGTCAACCCTCTGCCAACTTTCATTGGCAAGCCTTTCCATTTTACGCGCAAGCGCGTTTGACGAAAAATACATACACCTTCTAAACCTGCTTTCTGATGTTTTCATGCCTTTTAATGCAAACCTTTTTTTAAATGACAAAACAAAGGTAAGGTGATTATATTTGTATATACAAATATATTTTAGAAATTTATGAAATTTTCTAAAAACAGGCGCATGTACGCATTTTGTTTTAGCACTTCTAATTCGATATGATGTTGAATTGTAGCTGCAGTTTGAACATAACCTGTACCAGTTAATTCCTGCCCTTCATTTTCTGTCATACCCTCCAGCAGATCCTGTTTTACTTCCATGTGAAATTGCAGGGCTGCAACATTATTACCGTAAGCAAACCCCTGTTGCTCACACACCGGCGACTTAAATAGTTGCACTGCACCTTTTGGTAATTTAAAAGTATCCCCATGCCAGTGAAAGGTTATAAATTCTGCGGGCAGGCCCTTGGTTAAGGGGTGATCACCATTTTTTTGTACAGGCCACCAGCCAATTTCTTGGTATACTTCCTCACCCAAAACATTTGCTATAAATTGCGCGCCGAGGCAAACGC